>Ga0209913_1000213_pt1 | contig 58640 bp, 53 predicted proteins | sample PersoiDNA2013203_FD_185805 | JGI IMG/M metagenome (GOLD analysis project Ga0209913, IMG submission 185805) | Permafrost soil microbial communities from the Arctic, to analyse light accelerated degradation of dissolved organic matter (DOM) -... | ecosystem: Environmental > Terrestrial > Soil >...
CCGGGACGCGCCACGGCGATGCTGGAGCGCGCCTGGTAGTACTCGCGGTCGCCATGCGGCACCACCACATTGAGACCGTCGACGGCGCCACGCAGGAAGACGACAACCATGCGTGGCGTACCGTCGCCGTTGGCGTGGGCGCGTTGCTTCGGCGTGCCGTAAGCGAGCGGGGCGTTGCCGGATGAGGATGTTGCTGCGGATGGTTTGCCGACCGGCGCCACGGCGCAGCCCGACAGGCCCACAGGAATGACAATGGCGCTGCCGCCGGCAATGCCCATGTAACGAATGAAGTCACGACGGTTCATGATGATCCTAACGTTTCATGAATGCGGGGCTGCCCAGAATCAGGCCGACCTGCAAGTTCGCAGGGGATGAGGAGATCGTCGTCACGTCGTTCTGGCTCAGCATCGGCGACAAGGTTTGTATCAATTGCACCGGATCGACGGCGGCCGCATCCGGTGACGGTTGCGTGCCTTCGGGGCGTGCAATCGGTGATTTGCCGTTGCTCAGGCCGTTGACGAAATTGATCCGGCGCAACAGCGAATCAGGATTGAGCCAGGCTTCTTCCGAATACTTGTAACCCTCCGGGGTCAGCCAGCCATACAAAGGCATCCCGAATTGGTTCAGAACGCCGCTGACGGGCTTGCCGTTGACCACTGGGGTTGCGGTTGCGCGCAGGGACGAGATGACGTACTGATAGGGCGTCTTGAACTGGGTCTGATAATTCTTGCGCGCCCAGAATTGCGGACTGTCGAACAAGACGCGCAGCACCGATTTGATATCGCCATTGGTGGCGAGGAAGCGCTGCGACATTTGATTGACCAGTTCCGGATCGGGCTGGTCGGAGACAAAGTACTGCACTAGCTTGGTCGAGATGAAACGTGCCGTGGCAGGATGGCGCGCCAGCATGTCGAGTGCGACTTCGCCTTCCTGCTGGCCGCCTCGCGGAATGACTCTGCCGAGAAACTGCTTGTCGCCCGTATCGTGACGCCCTGGACGGAAAATGAAGGTGGCATCGTCTGTATCATCTTTCATCTCGCGCACAGCGATGGTCCAGCCGCTGAGGATGCGCGCCAGCGAAATCACGTCAGCCTGGCTATAGCCGCCATTGACGCCCAGCGTATGCAGTTCCATCAATTCGCGCGCATAGTTTTCGTTGAGTCCTTTGAAGCGGCCTTTGGCCTGCGGCGTATTGGCGCCGCTGCTGAGCCAGTTGTCGAGGTAGTAGAGCATGGCCGGATGGTGCGCGACGGCACCCAGCAATTGACGGAAATTACCGAGGGCATTGGGGCGGATGGCATTCTTTTCGTAATCTGCATTCCAGTAGCGTACCCATTCCTTGCCTTCAAAAACATTGAAGTGGTTAAACCAGAATTCAGTCATGACCTCCTGCAACTGACGTGGACTTTCCGTTGCCATCCACAGACGGGCCAGATGACTTTCCGGCGTGATCTCTTTGGCGGCGCGCTGACGAGCGGCATTTTTTTCTTCCGGTGTCGCCGTGTTGGCAGGGAAAGATGGAGGGCCATATTGGATGTAGAGCTGTGGCGCACTCAGGTTGTATGTCGGCAAACCGTCGAGCCTCGCCTGCAAATCTGCCGGGAAGGGGATATGTTCAGGGTCAAGTTGCGCATCGATATAACGTTGCACGCCCATCTTTTCCACGGCGGCGACGTCGCCGGGGCGGGGGCCGTAAGCCAGGCGATTGAGTACATGCAAGGCCTTTTCCTGCGAGGTCAGCGCCTGTGCAGATGCAACGCCGCAAAGGCACAATGCCAGCAATCCGGTCAAGCCATGTCTTAGCGAGGTGTGCATGATCACTTTGCGGAAAAGGGAGGAGTTACATTCAGTATGTACATCCTCGGTGCCTCTCGCTGTAATAAAGTGTAAGGGATGAAACAAGCTTGACAACTAGCTGTCAGTTGACCGATCAAAAAGTAAGAAATTACGCATTCGCCGAATAGAATTTAATAAAAATACTGGTTTTCGGTGAGTGCATTCTTTCTCTGAACACGTCCTGAATTTCTTTCGTTATTCACCGAAAAACGAAGACTGAAATTAAGACGATTCTCATTTACGCTGGATAACGCGACAGTCAGAATGGCTTCTTGTAATGAGCTATGTAATGCGCTGCAGCAAGCGCCATCACGTTGGAGCGACTATGAGAACTATTGCGGATCTTTCTATCTTAATCGTCGAAGACGAACCCCTTCAGCGTGCCTTCATCACCGCAAAAATGAAAGAACTTGGCGCCATCGATGTTCGGGATGCGGCGGACGGCCTTGATGCAATGGCCATGCTGAGAGAGCGTGCCGCTGATTTGATATTTTGCGACATCGGCATGCCCAATATGGACGGCTCTCAATTTGTACTGGCACAAACCGCACTGCCAATGCGCAGCAGCAGGGATCTTCCCATGCTGATCTGGATGAGTGTACATGACGGTGATCTGTTGGAGTCGCATTTGCAGATGGCGCGATCGGCAGGTTTTCCTTTTGTCGATACGCTCGCAAAGCCGGTGAATTCAGCAACTTTGAGCGCAGCAGTCGATGCCGTTCTGGCCGTATTGAATGCGCGTAGTACCGTGCCGCCAAAGACTTCAAAATCGACACGGTTTTTATTTGAGGATGCCATCAACGAAGATGATATTTTGCGGGCAATTTGCGATACCAGTGAATTCGAGGTGTGGTATCAGCCACACATTTCCCTGAAGACGAAAATGATTACCGGCGCTGATGCACTGGTGCGTTGGAGTCATCCCAAATTCAGCGGCTTGTCGCCGAGCCAGTTCATGGCGCTGATCGAGAAGCAGGGACTCGGATTGATGTTGTTTTATCGCACATTCAATCACGTACTGAAGACGCAGCAAAAATTGGCAAAACTCGGTTGCAGCATGCCTATCTGCGTAAAGGCCTCCGCAACGACATTGGAGGCGCCGGAGATCGCCGATTATCTCTACGAACGCATTCAGCGGCATGAAATAGCTCCCTCACTTATCGTCGTCGGCATATCGGAGGAAGAGCCGCCGCAAGAGGCTTTGCAGCTGGCGGCTTCGCTCAATCGCTTGCGTCTGCGTGGACTGGGCCTGTCTATTGACGACTTCGGTTCGGGGATTTCGACCATGAAACTGTTGTCGCAGATGCCTTTCACCGAGATCCGGATAGATGGTCATTTCGTCCGTCAATTTCTGCGTCAGGCGCAGTGCCGCGTGATAGTCGAATCGATCATCGATATCGCCAGACGACTCAAGCTCAAAGTCACGGCAGAAGGCATCGAGAACGCGCGGCAGATGGAGGTGCTGGCCGCGATGGGCTGCCTGTATGGGCAAGGCCCGATCGCCAAACCGATGCAACAGGACGAATTCCTGAGCAGTGTTGGTGCTGCGCATCTATTTAACAACGGTCTCGTAGATGCTTGAACTTGCTATTGCGTTTTTGCTATTTTTGATACACTCGACCGTGATTCGTTTGGTCGTAGGCCCGAATTTTGTCTTGATGGGATCCAAGCGAAGCAAACCATCAATGCCGATACTTATCGGTTTTGCTGCGTAAATGGGTGCTCGTGAAAGGACGTCATGATGGCATGGGCGGGAACAAATGCAATTCGCATCGCGCTACTGGATGATCATGCTGTCGTCAGGCATGGACTTGCAGCGCGACTGAAAGAAGAGTCTGACTTTGAGGTGGTCGGTGCTTACGCGACCAGCAAAGACATGATGTCCGCACTGCGCGCCACCCCGGCGGACATTTTGTTGATCGACTACTCACTAAGCGTCAACGACATTGACGGACTGAATCTGATTCGTGCCTTGAAGGTGCGCTTTCCCGGCAGCAAAATCATTGTCTCATCTTCCCATTACAACCCTGCAACGGTCGCTTTGGCCATGAGGGCGGGCGCACGTGGTTTTGTCGGCAAAGAGCAGGAGTTGTCCGAGCTGATTGCAGCAGTGCGTTCAGTGTCAGTTGGCAGGGTGCACCTCAATCCACTGATGGCGGCCGAGATTTCCTCCATGCTGTCCAACAACAACACGCAGGAAGATGATTTATCTGGAGCCGGCGACTCCCTGACTGATCACACCGAATTATCTCCCCGGGAGCGAGAGGTCTTGCGCTGTTGCCTTGAAGGGATGAGCGTCACGCAGATCGCTGAAAAATTCGCGCGCAGCGTCAAGACCATCAGTGGTCAAAAGCAGGCTGCGTTTCGCAAACTCGGCGTGCGCAACGACAACGAATTGTTCAAGATACAGCATCAACTTCAGGATTTATAAGGCGCATCATGACCACCATTTCGTCGACTCCACAACCATTGATTCTTGTCGTTGATGATTCCGCCACCAGCCGTGTCGTCATTGAAAAACAACTGAAGAAGTTGGGATGCAGTGTGGCGACGGCGAATGACGGCGCTTCTGGTTTGGAGGCAATCTCAAAGATCGAGTTTGATCTTGTTTTGCTCGATTGTCAGATGCCCGATATGAGTGGTTACGACGTCGCAATGCAGGTGCGCAAGCGCGAGCGCGAAGAGGAGAGTGCGCACACGCCGATCGTCGCCATCTCGGCGGAAACCGATGCGGCTCATATGCAAATGTGTATGGATAGCGGCATGGATGGTGTGTTGAGCAAGCCTCTTCCGGTTGATGAGTTGAAAAAGATATTGTCGCTTTGGTGTGATGTGGAAGTTGTTTCAGCGCCTGCGACGACAGCAGATGACGCAAAGAGTGTCGATCTGCAATCCTTGTTCCGTTCGACGTCGCAGGAAGACTTCAACACCATGCAGACCTTGCTTGCACAAGCGGACTTCATGGGTATTGGGCGCATGGCGCATCGTATGAAAGGTGCGGCACTGACGATGGGCGCATCGCAGATCGTTGAGACGCTTGTGCGCATCGAAGCAATCGCCGTGCGTAAGACCGCCCCGGTCTCCGAACTGAACGCCGAATTGGCCATCTTGAATCAGCAACTGCAGGTTATTTGAACTGAGCTGAACTAAGCTGAACCGAGTACCTGCACATGACGTGCAGACGCACAACAAAGCTCGATAAAGCTTTCAAGCATTCGGCAACAAATCCCAGCGCAAACTGCAGCCAGTTGTTTGGACGGCCATTCGGCCGCGCCGCTCTCCATCTTCACTAATCCAATCGCTGCTGTAGCAGCCTTGTTCAGGCGCCTGCCCACGGTAGTCCAGCCTTGCACCAGCCTTCTATGGTCTTGCGATGTCCAGCGCTGTCCTTGTTGCCTTCAAAGCCTTCCAGAATGTCGTAGCACTGCGTGTAGCCATTTTCGGTCGCAAGTTTGGCGGCATGACGCGAGCGCACGCCCGAGCGGCATAGAAACAGCAGTACGGAGTCTTTGTCTGCAACGGCGGCAAGTTGCTCAAGGAATTGGGGATTCGGCGTGCCTTCCGGATAAAGGTTCCATTGCACCGCCAGGTGCTGCTCGGCCGGCAATGTCACCTGGCCGATCCAGTCGCGTTCGGCCTTGGTGCGGACATCAACCAGTTTGACCGCGTTGTTGCCTTGAAGTAACGACCAAGCCTCTTGTGGCGTCACTGCTCCCGCGTAAGGGAACTGACCGCTTTGGGCGCGTTGTTTGGCAGAAGAGAAAATGTCGTTGCTGGAGGTCATGTTGCTTCCTGTTAAAAATAAGAAAATTCCAAAAAGTTACCGTATAGAACTTAATTTGCAATTAATTGCACTAAAATTGTGCGATACACGAAAAATGTTTTTAATTGGTGCATTTAATTAATTTTGCACCATAATGATTCATCCAAAAGGCATCCGTGCACTGCTCGGAAACGCCTGTCCGTCAATAACTCCCTAAAATATGCCATAAGCATCAACACAAGGCAGTTGGTGGCATGGAATCTGCTATCATTCCCGCCTGAGTTCTGGCGCACTATCTGTTGTATTTGCTGCACACATCAAGTCGCACGTAGTCGGCTCATCACCCAAATTGTACAAATTTATACTACTTCCTCGTTTTAGGAGATTCGCATGGCAAGGACGGCCGCAGAGGTTTTGAAGTTGGTGAAAGACAATGAAGTCAAGTTTGTTGATTTCCGTTTTGCCGACACCCGGGGTAAAGAGCAGCACGTAACGGTTCCTGTTTCCCATTTCGACATCGACAAGTTTGAATCCGGTCACGCATTCGACGGTTCGTCGATCGCCGGCTGGAAGGGTATCGAAGCTTCGGACATGTTGCTGATCCCTGATCCAAATACTGCCAATATCGACCCGTTCATGGAAGAAACCACATTGTTCATGCAATGTGACGTGATCGAGCCATCCGACGGCAAGGGTTACGACCGTGACCCACGTTCCATCGCCAAGCGCGCTGAAGCGTACCTGAAGTCCTCGGGCCTGGGCGACACAGCCTACTTCGGTCCTGAGCCAGAATTCTTCATTTTCGACGGCGTACGTTGGGGCGCGGACATGTCCGGTTCCTTCGTCAAGATCGAATCCGAAGAAGCATCGTGGAGCTCCGGCGCCAAGCTCGAAGGCGGCAACACCGGCCATCGTCCAGTCGTCAAGGGCGGCTACTTCCCAGTGCCACCAGTCGACAGCTTCCAGGACATGCGTTCGGAAATGTCCCTGATCCTCGAATCCCTGGGCATTCCAGTTGAAGTGCACCACCACGAAGTGGCCGGCGCAGGTCAAAACGAACTGGGCACCAAGTTCTCGACACTGGTTGAGCGCGCTGACTGGACACAAACACTGAAGTATGTGATCTGGAACGTTGCTCACACCTATGGCAAGACAGCGACCTTCATGCCTAAGCCACTGGTCGGCGACAACGGCTCCGGTATGCACGTTCACCAATCTGTCTGGAAAGACGGCAAGAACCTGTTCGCAGGCGACGGCTATGCTGGCCTGTCCGAATTCGCGCTGTTCTACATCGGCGGTATCATCAAGCACGCCAAGGCGCTGAACGCCATCACCAACCCAGGCACCAACTCGTACAAGCGTCTGGTTCCAGGCTTCGAAGCACCGGTCAAGCTGGCTTACTCGGCACGTAACCGTTCCGCATCGATCCGTATTCCACACGTTGCGAATCCTAAGGGCCGTCGTATCGAAACACGTTTCCCAGATCCACTGGCGAACCCATACCTGTGCTTCTCGGCTCTGCTGATGGCAGGTCTGGACGGCGTGCAAAACAAGATCCATCCAGGCGAAGCAGCATCGAAGGATCTGTACCATCTGCCACCAGAAGAAGACAAGCTGATCCCAACAGTGTGCGCATCGCTGGAAGAAGCGCTGGACGCACTGAACAAGGATCGCGAGTTCCTGACACGTGGCGGCGTCTTCACTGACAGCATGATCGATGCCTATCTGGACCTGAAGGGCCAGGAAGTGCAACGCTATCGCATGACGACACACCCAATCGAATTCGACATGTACTACTCGCTGTAATCGTCGATTTTGTATTGATAAAAAAGGGAAGCTTGCTTCCCTTTTTTTATGGCTTGTCGAGACTGTGAGTGTGTTGTCATACACTAATCAGCATGTCGATTAGTGGGCGCTGGAAAATGAAGTTTCTCGCATTAGGTGTGCTGTTGTGCGCGGCTTGTCTGGGTGACGCACAGGCGCAAAATGACGTGTATGTCTGCACCGATGAAAACGGTGCAAAAGAATACAAGAATACCGGGACGACCAAGGGTTGCCGCAAAGTCGACTTGCCAGGTTTGGCTGCCGCAGTATCTCAGCCAAAGCGGGCGATGCAAGGCGCAGTGCCAGTTTCGCCAGGCTCAGGCGTAACCGCCGCCAGTTTCCCCAAGGTCGATGCCGCTACGCAGAAGTCGCGCGACAGTGACCGCAAGCTGCTATTGCAAGATGAATTGAATACGGAAGAAAAGAAACTGACGGGATTGAGGGTGGAGTTCAATAATGGCGAGCCGGAACGTCGTGGCGACGAGCGCAACTATGCCAAATATCAGGAGCGCGTCGCCGGCATAAGGGAAGACATTGCACGATCGGAGCGCAATATCGCGGCGCTTAAGCGGGAGCTTGCGAACGTACGTTAATTACTGCGTTAGTCAATGCGTTAGCCAGGAATGCAGCGTCGTCGCAGGCTTGCCCAAATCTTGCTTAGCTGAAGGAAAGCTGACAACCGCGCCCTGTGTATAGCCGGTTCGATTGTTGGTTGTCTGTCACAGGCATTTCACAAGCATTACACAAGCATTAACCGGAACGCATGAAAACAACGCTACCTTCATTGGATGGTCTTGATCTGCTGGCTTCAGCGGTCATCATCCTCGACGCCAACGGCGGCATCGTCTATGCCAACGCCGCTGCCGAAAATCTGCTGGAGAGCTCCTTCAAGGTGCTTTCCCAACAAAAGCTGAGTGAGCTTTTCCTCAATGGAAAAGAACTCGCCACGCTGTTCTATCAGGCCGTCGCCCATCAGTTTGCCGACAAGCGGCTGGACCTCGTGTTGGAGCGCATGGGACGCGAGCCCTTGCAAGTCCACACCATCGTTACCGCGCTCGACAACGCCGCCACGCCGGTCTTGCTGGAGCTGCGTGAAAATGTGCAGCAACTCAAGCTGGACCGGGAAGAGCGTCTGCTTGATCAGAGCCAGGCCAACAAAGAACTCATCCGCAACCTCGCGCACGAAATCAAGAACCCGCTCGGCGGCATTCGCGGCGCAGCGCAGTTGCTGGAGCTGGAGTTGCCCGAGCGCCATCTGAAAGAGCTGCGCGAATATACCCAGGTCATCATCAAGGAAGCCGACCGCCTGCAGACGCTGGTGGACAGGCTGCTGGCGCCGCATCGCCGGCCGCATATCGTCGGCGACGTCAACATCCACGAAGTCTGCGAACGTGTGCGCAGCCTCATCCTTGCCGAGTTCCCGAATGGTCTGACCATTCGCCGCGACTATGACTTGTCGATTCCCGAATTCCGGGGCGACAAGGAACAGCTGATTCAGGCCTTGCTCAACATTGTTCATAACGCCGCGCAGGCACTTGCCGATCGCATTCGTGCGGGTGACGCCGAGCTGGTTTTGGCAACGCGAGTTGCGCGTCAAGTGACGCTGGCCAAGGTCCGTTACCGGCTGGCACTAGACTTGCATATCATCGACAATGGCCCCGGTATCTCACCAGACATCCAGGACCGTATTTTTTACCCGCTGGTTTCTGGGCGGGAAGGAGGTAGCGGTTTGGGACTGACGTTGGCGCAAACATTCGTGCAGCAACATATGGGCGTAATCGAATGTGAAAGCCGGCCGGGATATACGGATTTCAGAATTTTGATCCCGCTTCCCTGATCACGGTTTTTTACTGGTCGGGAAGGTGGGGACTGAAGCAAATGCAACACCGGCATATGCCTTTGATGCTGTCTATTACACGCTACCAAAGCAGGAAAAGATAAGACTATGAAACCGATCTGGATTGTTGACGACGACGAATCGATACGCTGGGTATTGGAAAAAGCCCTCGCGCGAGAAAATCTCGCCACACAAAGTTTTTCCAGCGCGCGTGATGCGATGCAAGCATTGCAGACCGGCACGCCGCAAGTATTGGTTTCCGATATCCGCATGCCTGGCGCATCCGGTCTGGAACTGCTCCAGACCATCAAAGCCAAGCATCCCGGCATTCCGGTCATCATCATCACCGCTTTCTCGGATCTCGACTCGGCAGTGTCGGCATTCCAGGGCGGCGCTTTCGAATATCTGGCCAAGCCTTTCGATGTCGACAAAGCCGTTGAACTGATTCGTCGCGCGCTGGAAGAAAGCCTGCGTGAAACCGCAGTCGAGCAATCGTCTGCGGACGCGCCGGAAATTCTCGGCCAGGCGCCGGCGATGCAAGACGTCTTCCGCGCCATCGGCCGCCTGTCGCAATCGAACGTGACGGTGCTCATTACCGGCGAATCGGGTTCCGGTAAAGAACTGGTCGCACGCGCCTTGCACAAGCACAGCCCGCGCGCTGCACAGCCTTTCGTGGCGCTGAACACGGCGGCGATTCCGAAGGACTTGCTGGAGTCGGAACTGTTTGGCCATGAGCGCGGCGCCTTCACCGGTGCACAAGCTATGCGCCGAGGCCGTTTTGAGCAGGCCGAAGGCGGCACGCTGTTCCTCGATGAAATCGGCGACATGCCGCTCGATCTGCAAACGCGTTTGTTGCGTGTGCTGTCGGACGGACATTTCTATCGCGTCGGCGGCCATCAATCCTTGAAGGCCAATGTCCGCGTCATCGCAGCGACGCACCAGAATCTGGAGCATCGCGTACGCGAAGGCTTGTTCCGCGAAGACTTGTATCACCGCCTCAACGTGATCCGTTTGCGCTTGCCGAGTCTGCGTGAGCGTCGCGAAGACGTGCCGATCCTGGCGCGTCACTTCCTCACACAAAGCGCGCGTCAGCTCGGCGTGGAAGCCAAGCGTCTATCGCCGCAAGCGATGCAGTTTTTGTCGCAGCTGGAATTGCCGGGCAACGTGCGCCAGTTGGAAAACCTGTGCAACTGGATCACCGTCATGGCGCCGGGGCAGACAGTTGAAGTCAAGGACTTGCCGCAGGATCTGATCGAAGAACGCAGCAGTAACTTCCAGCCGGTATCGTCACAGGCTGCGCCATCGTCCGCACCTGCGATGGAGTCGCATGGTGGCGCGGCAGCGGCGAATGTCGACGGTGACTTCGGTGGTGCTGATCGCAACTGGATCAGTCTGCTGGAAACCGAAGCCGCGCAAATGCTGGCGGAAGAACGTCCGGAAGTCATGGACATCCTCGGGCGCCAGTTTGAAGCTGCCTTGATCAAGATCGCGCTCAAGCATACTCACGGTCGCAAGAACGATGCAGCTGTGCGCCTGGGCATTGGCCGCAATACGATCACGCGCAAGATTCAGGAGCTCGGCATCGGTGGTGCTGAAGACGACTGACGCACAAAAACGCAAGTGCAATTTAAGGGAAGTGGGAGAGCAGTAGCAGTAGAGGGGTAGGGAAGCAAACATCGTCACGGATATGCCTCGCAAAGAATGCAAACCGTACGATGAACAACAAAATGAAAAGGGCCGGATTCGTTGATGAATCCGGCCCTTTTTTTACGTCCAACTTTACTTGCGTCCGACCTGAGCCGGACGGCGTACCAAAGATCAGCGCAGTTTCAACACATAACGTGCCGACGCCGAAGCGATGAAGCTCAACGCAGCGCCGAAGATCACGAAATAGCTGACCGACAGCTTATTGCCAGTTGTCTGAATCAGCCAGGTAATGATCAGGCCGGCAAAACCGCCGAACAGCATCACAGCGATGTTATAGCTCAGCGACATGCCTGTGCCGCGTGTCTGTACCGGGAAGATATCCGACAGCAATGCCGGCATCGACGCAAAGTACATCGTCATCAGAATGCCGATCACGATTTGCAGCAACAGCAGGTTGATGAAGCTCGGCGAACCGGTCAGGAACACGAACATCGGATAGGTCAGCACAACGAAAGCCAGGCTGCTGGCAATCATGAACGGCGTACGGCCATGTTTGTCCGACAGTTCACCCACCAGCGGCGACGCCAGCATCATGATCAGACCCGACACCAATGTTGCCGCATACGACGACCATGCCGGCATGCCCAGTTGCTTGATGGCGTAGGTCGGCATGTACAGCGACAGATAGACCGACACGGTTGCCATGATCACGCTGCCGGTACCGATCAGCAGACGCATCTTTTGCGTAGCGAAGGTGTCGCGCAGCGGCGTCTCGGTGCGTTCTGCTTGTGCGAACTCCGGCGACTCATCCAGGTGGCGACGGATGTAGAAGCCGGCAGGGCCGATCAGCAGGCCGAACAGGAAAGGCAAACGCCAGCCCCAGGAGTACAACTGCTCCGGTGTCAGCCAACCATTCAGACCGGCGCCGAAAGCAGCTGCCATCAACAGACTCAGACCCTGGCTGGCAACCTGCCAGCTGGAGAAAAAGCCCCGGCGATGCGGTGCGTGTTCCACCAGAAATGCCGTCGAGCTGCCGAATTCGCCACCTGCCGAAAAGCCCTGGATCAGACGCGCCAGAACGATACCCGCCGGCGCCCAAAGACCGATGCTGGAGTAGGTCGGCATGAACGCGATCATCGCGGTGCCGATAGTCATCAGCACGATCGACAGCGACAGTGCTGCCTTGCGTCCGACGCGATCGGAATACGCGCCGAGGATGACGGCGCCGAGCGGACGCATGAAGAACGACACGCCAAACGTCGCAAAGGTCACCAACAGCGAGACCGTTTCATTATCGGTTGGGAAAAACAGCTTGGCGATGACCACGGCAAACGCGCCGTAGATCAGGACGTCAAACCATTCCAACGCATTGCCGATCGAAGACGAGATAACTGCTCGCCATGTTTGTGGATGAAGCTTGACTGACGCATCATTGCCGGTTGCTGCAGAACTCTTATTATTCATGCGTTCTCCCGTTGTTGAGTTTGTTGAGGTAAGTGTCGTTTAGTCGGAGGATTGCTTGTCGTTATTCCGGTGAACGGAATGCGTAAAACAATATGCGCAATATGCCGATGTCTATAGACAACCGACCGAGAATACGTGCAGGGGAGAGAGGCTGTCAATCACGCATTTGAGTCGTCCCGTGATGCGATTCTTATTCTGCGGGAATGAGCGCGATTGCTCCCGCCGTTGATTCACCTGTGGATCAATGACGGGTCTCAAATGACGGAAGATGCGATGTGTGAAGTGGGCCTGAAATGCAAAACCGGGTTAAGTTTTTTCGCCCAGTTTGCGCCATAAGGTTGTACGACTGATGCCCAGATATTTTGCGGCTGCAGCACGATTGCCGTTGAAGCGTGCGAGCACCTCTTGTAGAGACTCTTCCGCTCCCGTTGCGCCGATCAGTTTCGTCGTCGGCAATGCTGCAGTGCGGATAGTCGACGTATCTGCGCTCGCGATTTCCGGTGCGACGCGTGCGATCAGATTGGGCGTCAACGCCTGCAACGGCTCGGCGGCGAGGAACAAGGCAAGCCGCTCCATCATGTTGCGCAGCTCACGGACATTGCCGGGCCAGTCATGACGAGCCAGCAGCGGTGCGCAACGCAAGATCTCGGCGTGCAGATTGGCGTGTGGACGAATGTCCATCGCCGCCAGCGCATTCTTCAGGCACCATTCCGCCAGCGGAGCCAGGTCGTCGGGACGTTCGCGCAGCGGCGGCAAGGTCATGCGCAACACGCTCAGCCGATAGAACAGATCAGCGCGAAAACGTCCTTCCTTGACGCGGCTGTCGAGGTCGCAATGCGTCGCACTGATGATGCGAACATTGACGGGGATTGGTCGCGTGCCGCCGACGCGTACGACTTCACGTTCTTCCAGCACGCGCAGCAAACGTGTTTGCAAAGGCAAGGGCATCTCACCGATTTCATCGAGAAAGAGGGTGCCGCGATGCGCCGCTTCGAACAACCCTGCGCGACCGCCGCGGCGCGATCCGGTGAACGCGCCTTCTTCATAGCCGAACAGTTCCGACTCCAGCAACGACTCCGCCAGCGCGCCGCAGTTGACCGCGACGAAAGGATGATGTGCCTGCACCTTGCCCTGCATTTGCGGATGCGCGCGGTGAATTGCTTGTGCCGCCAATTCTTTACCGGTGCCGGTTTCGCCCTGGATCAATACGGTGGCAGGAGATTTGGCAAACAGCGTGATCGACTGGCGCACTGATTCCATCGCCGCGGAATCGCCGCGCAGATCGTTGAGGTGATGCCGTGCGCGCAAGGTGTCGGCTACGGGCAGGATGCGTCCGCGCGTCGACTCCAGTTGCGTCAGGCGCGCCAGTTCCAGCGCATCGTCGAAAGCCTGCCGAATGCTGGCGGCGGAGTAGACGAAAATGCCCGCCAGTCCTGCCTCCTGCGCCAGACCGGTAATCAGGCCGGCGCCGACGATGGCCTTGATGCCGGCAGCTTTCAGTTCGTTGATTTGCGAGCGCGCATCTTCTTCGGTGGCATAGGTGCGCTGAACGATGTTCAGTCCAAAGGTGCTCTGGAAGTCGACCAGCGAGGGCATGGTTTCCTGATACGTGATCATGCCGATGTCGGGAGAAATCTTGCGCGCCTTTGCCAACGCTTGCATGACGTCGAAGCCGCTGGCCTTGGCGATGATGACCGGCACCGACAAGCGGCTCTTGAGATAAGCGCCATTGGATCCTGCCGCGATCACGGCATCACAGTGCTCCGTGGCGAGGCGTTCGCGAATATGGCGTACCGCATCTTCAAAGCCGAGGGGGATCGGCTCGATATCAGCCTGATCGTCGAACTCCAATGTGATGTCGCGGAACAGTTCGACCAGTCGGGACACAGAGACTGTCCAGATGACGGGTTTGTCGCTCTGATCCCGATGCTGAGGGCGGGGGTGTTTCATAGGTTTTGTTTCACATCCGTGTTTCAGTGTTTCAAATGTAACACGAAATGAAACGTTTCAAGATGAGTTGTCGCTATATTGTCAGAGAGGTAATTAGCTTGTAAGTGGTTGATTTTGCATATTCTTATAGGTTTTCTCCTATGAGATCAGGAGCAAGTTCGAAATGTGACAGGCGGTGGCATGGCGATTGCAATGAAGGGCGCAGTAGCTGCGGATGAAACACTTGAAGTGTTGAAACCCCGCAGCGCATGCAAACACAACCGAGGTGAACACATGGCCATCCAATCCGCCGGCGCCGCATTCCGCAAAGCCGTTCAAGAAGAATCTCCACTGCAAGTCATCGGCGCCATCAACGCCAACCACGCCTTGCTCGCCAAACGCGCCGGCTTCAAGGCCATCTATCTGTCGGGTGGAGGCGTTGCAGCCGGCTCGCTGGGTTTGCCTGATCTGGGTATCTCCAATCTCGACGATGTCCTGACTGACGTGCGCCGCATCACTGACGTGTGCGATTTACCGCTGCTGGTTGATGTTGACACCGGCTTCGGTTCTTCCGCGTTCAATGTGGCGCGCACCGTCAAGTCGATGATCAAGTTCGGCGCTGCCGCTATCCACATCGAAGATCAGGTCGGCGCCAAGCGCTGCGGCCATCGTCCCGGCAAGGAAATCGTCAGCAAGCAGGAAATGGTTGATCGTATCAAGGCCGCCGTTGATGCGCGCACCGACGACAACTTCGTCATCATGGCGCGTACCGATGCACTCGCAGTGGAAGGTCTGGACGCGGCTATCGAGCGGGCTGTTGCCTGCGTTGAGGCTGGTGCCGACATGATTTTCCCGGAAGCCATTACCGATCTGCCGATGTACAAGCAATTCGCTGCGGCAGTCAAAGTACCTATTCTTGCCAACATCACAGAGTTCGGTTCGACACCGCTTTTCACCGTGGACGAACTCAAGAGCGCCGACGTTGGGATCGTGCTGTATCCACTGTCAGCCTTCCGCGCGATGAACAAGGCTGCAGAAAACGTCTATACCGCGATTCGCCGCGACGGCACGCAAAAGAATGTGGTCGACACCATGCAGACCCGCATGGAACTGTATGACCGTATCGGCTACCACGCTTTCGAACAAAAACTGGATGCCTTGTTCGCGCAGCAAAAGAACAAGTAAGAACAGATAGCAATCCAACCCCATACAACCCTTCAGGAGGATTTGATGAGCGAACAAAAAGACGCACCGACACCAGGCTTCAAACCGAAAAAATCCGTCGCCCTGTCCGGCGTCACTGCAGGTAACACGGCACTGTGTACCGTCGGCAAGACCGGCAACGATTTGCACTACCGCGGCTACGACATTCTTGACGTCGCCGACAGCTGCGAGTTCGAAGAAATCGCCCACTTGCTGGTACACGGCAAGCTGCCGACCGCAGCAGAACTGAAAGCCTACAAGGCCAAACTGAAAGCATTGCGCGGCCTGCCGGCCAACGTCAAGGCAGCGCTGGAATGGCTGCCTGCGGCATCGCATCCGATGGACGTGATGCGTACCGGCGTGTCCGCACTGGGCTGTGTGCTGCCGGAGAAAGACGACCACAATACCCCAGGCGCGCGCGACATCGCCGACCGCCTGATGGCGTCGCTGGGTTCGATGCTGCTGTACTGGTATCACTACAGCCACAACGGCAACCGTATCGAAGTGGAAACCGACGATGAATCCATCGGTGGCCACTTCCTCCACTTGCTGCACGGTGAAAAGCCGTCCGAGCTGTGGGAAAAGGCCATGCACACTTCGCTGATCCTGTACGCAGAACACGAGTTCAACGCTTCCACATTTGCCAGCCGCGTCATCGCCGGTACCGGCTCCGACATGTACTCGGCTATCACCGGCGGCATCGGTGCGCTGCGCGGCCCCAAGCATGGTGGCGCCAATGAAGTCGCATTTGAAATCCAGAAGCGCTACGACAATCCCGACGAAGCCGAGGCAGACATCAAGCGCCGCGTCGAGAACAAGGAGGTCGTGATCGGCTTCGGCCATCCGGTCTATACGATCTCGGATCCGCGCAACAAAGTGATCAAGGAAGTCGCGCGCAAGCTGTCCAAGGACGCCGGTTCGCTCAAGATGTTCGACATCGCCGAGCGCCTTGAAACCGTCATGTGGGACATCAAGAAAATGTTCCCTAACCTCGACTGGTTCTCGGCCGTGTCGTACCACATGATGGGTGTGCCAACAGCGATGTTCACGCCGCTGTTCGTGATTGCGCGTACTTCGGGCTGGGCGGCGCACATCATTGAGCAACGCATCGACAACAAGATCATCCGTCCATCGGCCAACTACGTTGGTCCGGAAGATCTGAAGTTTGTGCCGATCAGCAAGCGCAAGTAAGTAATGCATCACTGAAGCAACATCCGCAGCCTGCCGCGTCGGCATGAAACGGCGCACAGGCTGCCACTCTTACCTAAAGTTTTTCTCGGGACCGAGCCATGAATACCGCAAACCGCAAACCTTTACCTGGCACCAAGCTGGATTACTTCGACGCTCGTGCCGCGGTTGAATCGATCAAGCCAGGCGCCTGGAACACCTTGCCTTATACCTCGCGCGTGCATGCAGAAAACCTGGTGCGTCGCTGCGATCCGAGTATCCTCGTCGATTGCCTGAAGCAGATCATCGAATGCAAGCGTGAACTCGACTTCCCGTGGTTTCCCGCCCGCGTGGTGTGCCACGATATTCTCGGCCAGACTGCACTGGTCGATCTTGCCGGCCTGCGCGACGCGATTGCCGATCAGGGTGGTGACCCAGCCAAGGTGAACCCGGTGGTGCCGGTGCAACTGATCGTCGATCACTCGCTGGCAGTGGAGTGCGGCGGCTTTGATCCGCAGGCGTTTGAAAAGAATCGCGCCATCGAAGATCGCCGCAACGAAGACCGCTTCCATTTCATCAACTGGACCAAGAAGGCGTTTGAAAACATCAACGTCATCCAGCCCGGCAACGGCATCATGCACCAGATCAATCTGGAGAAAATGTCGCCGGTCATTCATAACGAAAACGGTCTGGCCTATCCGGATACATGCGTCGGCACCGATAGCCACACACCGCACGTCGACGCGCTGGGCGTGATCGCCGTCGGCGTTGGCGGCCTGGAAGCAGAGAATGTCATGCTCGGACGTGCATCGTGGATGCGCCTGCCCGAAATCATCGGCGTTGAACTCTCCGGCAAACCGCAGCACGGTATCACCGCAACTGACGTCGTGCTGTCGCTGACTGAGTTTTTGCGCAAGGAAAAAGTGGTCGGCGCTTATCTGGAATTCCGCGGCGAGGGCGCTTCCGCCTTGACGCTGGGTGATCGCGCCACGATCTCCAACATGGCACCGGAATACGGCGCGACTGCTGCGATGTTCTTCATCGACCAGCAAACCATCGACTACCTCAAGCTCACTGGCCGTGAAGACGAGCAGGTCAAGCTGGTGGAAATCTATGCCAAGGAAGCCGGGCTGTGGGCCGACAGCCTGGCGTCTGCGCAGTACGAGCGCACGCTGAAGTTCGATCTGTCGACTGTGGTTCGTACGCTGGCCGGTCCGTCCAATCCGCATCGCCGCCTGCCGGTGTCGGCGCTGGCTGAGCGCGGCATTGCCGTCGATCTCGACAAGGCGCAAGCGCAGGAAGCCGAAGGCCTGATGCCCGACGGCGCCGTCATCATCGCCGCCATCACCAGCTGCACCAATACCAGCAATCCGCGCAACGTGATTGCCGCCGGTCTGCTGGCGCGCAATGCCAACAAGCTCGGCCTGACCCGCAAGCCATGGGTGAAGTCTTCGCTGGCACCGGGATCCAAGACGGTGGAGCTTTACCTCGATGAGGCAGGTCTGGGCACCGAGCTGCAAAAGCTGGGATTCGGCATCGTTGCGTTTGCCTGCACCACCTGCAACGGCATGTCGGGTGCGCTCGATCCGGTCATCCAGAAAGAAATCGTCGACCGCGATCTGTACACAACGGCTGTGCTGTCCGGCAACCGCAACTTTGACGGCCGTATCCATCCTTACGCCAAGCAAGCCTTCCTGGCATCGCCGCCGCTGGTGGTGGCCTACGCGATCGCCGGCACCATTCGCTTCGATATCGAGAAAGATGTGCTGGCCGTGGTCGACGGCAAGGAAATCCGCCTCAAGGATATCTGGCCGACCGATGAGGAGATCGACGCCGTGGTCAAGTCCTCGGTCAAGCCGCAGCAGTTCCGCAATGTCTATACGCCGATGTTTGCCGTGCAGGCCGACAATGGCGAGAAGGTCAGCCCGCTGTACGACTGGCGTGCAATGAGCACCTACATCCGCCGTCCACCTTACTGGGAAGGTGCGCTGGCAGGTGAGCGCACCATGACCGGCATGCGCGCACTGGCAGTGCTGCCGGACAACATCACGACTGACCACTTGTCGCCGTCCAACGCCATTCTGGCCGATTCCGCCGCCGGCGAATATCTGACCAAAATGGGCTTGCCGGAAGAAGACTTCAACTCTTACGCCACCCATCGCGGCGATCATTTGACGGCATTGCGCGCCACCTTCGCCAACCCGCAGCTGGTCAACGAAATGGCCGTCGTCAATGGCGAAGTCAAAAAGGGCTCGCTGGCCCGCGTCGAACCGGAAGGCCAGGTCATGCGCATGTGGGAAGCCATCGAAACCTACATGAATCGCAAGCAGCCGCTGATCATCGTTGCCGGCGCCGACTACGGCCAGGGTTCGTCGCGTGACTGGGCGGCCAAGGGCGTGCGTCTGGCAGGCGTTGAAGTGATCGCAGCCGAAGGCTTCGAACGCATCCACCGCACCAATCTGATCGGCATGGGCGTGTTGCCGCTGGAGTTCAAACCAGGCGTGACGCGCAAGACGCTGGGTGTCGATGGTACTGAAACCTTTGACGTGATCGGCAAGCGCACACCACGCGCTGATCTGACATTGGTCATCACACGCAAGAACGGTGAGCGCATCGAAGTGCCGATGACATGCCGTCTCGATACGGCAGAAGAAGTGTCAATCTACGAAGCGGGCGGCGTACTGCAGCGTTTCGCACAGGATTTTCTGGCGTCGACGGTCAAGGCGGCTTAAGGCTTCTGCTCAAGCAAACAGGACACATGATATGAACCACGTACCGCAAATCAAAATCCCCGCCACCTACATCCGTGGCGGCACCAGCAAAGGCGTGTTCTTCCGCCTGCAGGACTTGCCGGCATCGGCACAGCAGCCGGGCGCCGCACGCGACGCCTTGCTGATGCGTGTCATCGGCAGTCCGGATCCGTACGGCAAGCAGATTGACGGCATGGGCGGTGCAACGTCCAGCACCAGTAAAACCGTCATCCTGTCCAAGTCCAGCCGTCCCGGTCATGACGTCGACTATCTGTTCGGCCAGGTGGCGATCGACAGCGCTTTTGTCGACTGGAGCGGCAACTGCGGCAACCTGTCCGCAGCGGTGGGTCCGTTTGCCATCAGCAACGGTCTGATCGATCCTGATCGCGTACCGATCAACGGCACCTGCATCGTACGCATCTGGCAAGCCAATATCAGCAAGACCATCATCGCGCACGTGACGATCACCGATGGTAAGGTGCAAGAGACCGGCGACTTCGAACTCGACGGCGTGACCTTTCCTGCGGCTGAAGTACAGCTTGAATTTCTTGATCCGGCGGATGAGGGCGATGGTGACGCGGGAGGCTCGATGTTCCCGACCGGCAATCTGGTCGACGATCTGGAAGTGCCGGGTGTAGGCACCTTCAAGGCGACCATGATCAATGCCGGTATCCCGGCGATTTTTCTGAACGCGGAAGATATCGGCTACACCGGCGCTGAGTTGCAGGATGCCATCAACAGCGATCCCAAAGCGCTGGCAATGTTCGAGACTATCCGTGCCCACGGTGCGGTGCGCATGGGGCTGATCAAACATGTGGATGAAGCTGTCAAACGCCAGCACACGCCGAAGGTCGCCTTCGTCGCCAAGCCGCGTGACTACACTGCGTCCAGCGGCAAGAAGGTCGCCGCTGGCGATGTCGACCTGTTGGTGCGCGCAATGTCCATGGGCAAGTTGCATCACGCCATGATGGGCACGGCTGCAGTTGCCATCGGCACCGCAGCGGCGGTTCCCGGCACGCTGGTCAATCTCGCAGCGGGTGGAGGCGAGCGGACGGCTGTGCGTTTCGGACATCCCTCCGGCACATTGCGCGTTGGCGCAGAAGCAAAATTGATTGACGGCGAATGGAGCGTCACGAAGGCCATCATGAGTCGCAGCGCACGGGTGTTGATGGAAGGCTGGGTGCGCGTTCCCGGCGACGCGTTTTAAGGGGATCAATGACGGCCAGCATGTTGCAATGCAGTGGCAGGAAAACGGAACAAGGGAACGAAAGTTGGTAAGATGCCGTCCACATTCTCTTTTCACCCTGCACTGGATTAAAACATGACTTTTTTGCAACGTGTTTCCGTACTGACTCTGCCCATCCTGCTGGCCGCCTGCGCATCTGAAAATGTGCCGCTGACTGAAACCAAACCGGTGCCGGCGCCGTTGCAACCGGTTGCAGCTGCCGTGAATCCTGCGTGGGCCGGGCGATTGGCGACGGGCATTTTTTCCTGTGAGATGGGCAACAAGGTGGAAGTCAAGGTCGACGCATCCAATAACGTGAACTTGGTGTGGAAAGGCAGCACCTACAAAATGACACCGGTCTCGACATCCACCGGCGCATTGCGTTTTGAAGACAAGGGCGATGGCCTGGTCTGGATTCAGATCCCATCGAAGTCGATGTTGCTGAATTCGAAGATCGGCCAGCAGCTCGCGAATGATTGCAAGAATCGCTGATTATTTTTTTGACGCCGATTGCTTGCCGATGTGCAGGTAATTCGTGTGTCATCCGATGATTAAAAAAAGGGTGCTCGCGCATCCTTTTTTTCGTCTTGGAAGAATGATTTGAAGTGACGGATTTTGCGAAGAAAAACGCCTGAATTAAGCTGGGCGTAAGCAAGCGCTGTCACCGTAAACCTCAATGCATTACAGCGCATCACACCGCGCACATTACCGCACGTATTACAGCTGTATTGCAGCCGTATTACAGCACGCACCACAGCACACAACACAGAAAGAAGATGCTGCGCAAAGACGCCGCACTCACTGTGCAATGACATCACCATCACGTCATTGCTTATCCGATTGCCATGAGGAGACATCATGAGTTTCGCATCGTTTTATCAGCAGTCCGTCGACGATCCCAACACCTTCTGGGCGAACGAAGCCCGGCGCGTCGACTGGCATACGCCATTCAACAAAACACTCGACTATTCGCGGCCTCCTTTTGCACGCTGGTTTGTCGGTGGCGAGACCAATCTGTGCCACAACGCCATTGACCGGCATCTGGCGCAGCGTGGCGACCAGGCGGCATTGATCGCCGTCTCGACGGAAACCAATACTGAAAAAACTTATACCTTTCGCGAGTTGCATCGCGAAGTCAACGCCATGGCGGCGACCATGCAAGCACTCGGCGTGCAGCGGAGTGACCGCGTTCTGATATACATGCCGATGATCGCCGAGGCGGTGTTTGCGATGCTGGCGTGTGCGCGGATCGGCGCTGTGCATTCGGTGGTGTTCGGCGGCTTTGCTTCCAACAGCCTGGCGACACGTATCGACGACGCGCAGCCGACCTTGATCGTGTCTGCCGATGCCGGTTCTCGTGGCGGCAAAGTAGTGCCTTACAAAGGCTTGCTCGATGACGCAATCCGGCTGGCGCAACACAAGCCGGTACATGTCCTGCTGGTGGATCACGGGTTGGCGGAGATGCCGCGCACCGCTGTGCGGGATGTCGACTATGCCTCCGCACGGGCGCAGCATCTGGATGCGCAAGTCCCGGTGGTCTGGCTGGAGTCGAACGACCCGTCCTACATCTTGTACACCTCCGGTACCACCGGCAAGCCGAAGGGCGTGCAGCGCGACGTCGGCGGCTACGCAGTGGCGCTGACTGCATCGATGCAGCATGTGTTCTGCGGTAATCCCGGCGAGACGTATTTCTGCACTTCCGATATCGGCTGGGTGGTCGGTCACTCGTACATTGTGTACGGGCCGTTGATGGCGGGCATGGCGACCATTCTCTATGAAGGATTGCCGGTGTTGCCTGGAGAAACACCGGACGCCGGCATCTGGTGGAGTCTGGTGGACAAGTACAAGGTCACGCGCATGTTTTCTTCGCCGACGGCAATCCGCGTGCTGAAGAAACATCCGCCGGAATTCATGAGCAAATACGACTTGTCCTCGCTCAAAAGTTTGTACCTTGCGGGGGAACCGCTGGATGAGACAACATCGAACTGGATTTCCACTTCGCTGGGTGTGCCTGTGATCGACAACTACTGGCAGACCGAAAGCGGCTGGCCTATCCTGTCGATTGCCAAAGGCGTCGACGACAAGCCCACGCGGCTGGGCAGCCCCGGCGTGCCGCTGTATGGCTACAAGATGCACATCATGAACGAATCCACCGGGGAGCTGTGCGGTCCCAATGAGAAGGGCGTGGTGGTGATCGAAGGGCCGTTGCCACCTGGCTGCATGCAGACCGTGTATCGCGACGACGCGCGTTTCGTGAATACGTATTGGTCCAACTTCCCGAAGCAGGTGTATTCAACCTTTGACTGGGGCATTCGCGACGAAGACGGTTACTATTTCATTCTCGGCCGTACCGATGACGTGATCAATGTCGCCGGTCATCGGCTTGGTACACGTGAGATCGAGGAAAGTATTTCCAGTCATGCCAACGTCTCCGAAGTGGCTGTGGTCGGCGTTGAAGACAAGCTGAAAGGGCAGGTCGCGATTGCCTTTGTGATCCCCAAGAAAGCCGATGGTGTCGCTACACCGGAAGGCCGTCGGGCGCTGGAAGCGGAAATCATGCGCGTGGTTGACAAGCAGATCGGCGCCGTCGGCCGGCCATCGCGGGTGTACTTTGTCAGCCTGCTGCCGAAGACGCGATCCGGCAAGCTGCTGCGCCGGTCGATACAGGCAATTTGTGAAGGCCGGGATCCGGGAGATCTGACGACCATCGAAGATCCTAGTTCGTTGCAGCAGATCCAGGCGGCGCTGCAGAGCTAAGGCCGCCTGGGCGTCTGGCGAATCTTCTCGAATCTCCTTAACGATTCCTGATGAGCCAGACGTCCGCAATTTGGTTACACTACGTGTTATCAAATTTTCCTCCACGCCATCTTCCATGAGCTTTTCGATTCGCCCGGCTACTGTCGCCGATGCCGCCGCTATTTGCGAAATTTACAACTACTACGTCCTGAACACCGTCATCAGCTTTGAGCTGGAAGCCGTCTCCGTGACCGAGATGGAAGGCCGTATTACCGAGATATCTTCGCAATTTCCTTGGCTGGTGTATGAAGAAGACGGGCGTATCCTTGGTTATGCCTATGCCACCAAATGGAAGGCACGCAAGGCGTATCAGCATTCTGTCGAAAGCTCGGTTTACATAGCACAGGGCAGTGGCGGCAAGGGTATCGGGTCCAAACTGTATGGCGCTCTGTTTGCGCAGTTGAAAGAACTGGGCGTACATGCGGTGATGGGTGGTATTGCCCAGCCGAATGCCGGCAGCGTTGCCTTGCATGAAAAGATGGGCTTCGTCAAAGTCGCGCATTTCGCCGAAGTTGGCCAGAAGCACAATCAATGGATCGACGTCGCCTACTGGCAATTGATCCTGTAAGGAGGAGGCACATGAGATCCACCAGAGCCACCGGCGCCATTGAACGGCTAAACGCCCGCGCAGAGACGAAACAATATTCCATGGTGCGCACCTCGAGTGAACTGTTCTTCCTGGTGCAGCGCACGGCCGGCAATCCGGTCGAAAAATTGAGCGAACCTTTGCCGCTCGACGAATTTGTCGCCTTCGTCAATGCCTATGGCCCGCAAAAGCCGAAGCGCATCAGCAAGCTCGACGTCGCATTCGAAAAGCAGTTGGTCAAGAAGAACAAAGAATAGGGCAGCAACAAGGCAGCAATAAGGTAGTAAATCAGTGTTGGCAGGAGCATTCATGGAAAAACAGGATCAAGGCAAAGACTGGATACTGCGCACGCAGTCGTCCGGTGTCGAACGCATTGAAGCCTTCTTCCATGGCAGCGGCTACGCCATGCATCGCCACGACACCTACGCGCTCGGCATCACGATGGCGGGTGTGCAATCTTTCCAGTACAAGAAATCCCTGCGCAACAGTTTGCCGGGCAACACGATGGCGCTGTATCCCGACGAGCCGCATGACGGCCAGGCCGGCACCGAGGTAGGTTTTCGTTATCGCATGTTGTACGTCGAACCTTCGGTGCTGCAGGACGCGCTGGGTGGCGTCGCTTTGCCCTATATCGAAGGCGGTATCTCGACCGATCCGCGGATGTTCCATGCCCTCAGAAATCTGTTGGAGCAAATGGATGGCAATGTCGAACCGTTGCAGCAGGATGACGGTATCTTTGAGCTGGCTGCTGCGATGGACGCGGTTTCCGGCAAGCGGCCACGCCGTCACGCCGCTGATTTCCATGCCGCGCAGCAGGCGCGCGAATACATCCATGCCTCACTGGATCGCACGCTCACACTGGATGAACTGGCACAGGCATGCGGTCGCGATCGCTGGAGCCTGACACGCGACTTTCGCAGCTTCTTTGGCACCAGTCCTTATCGCTACCTGAGTATGCGTCGTCTGGATATGGCACGCCGCCTGATGACGCAAGGGAAGTCGCTTGTGACCGTGGCTGCCATGACGGGTTTTGCGGATCAAAGCCATATGACGCGATTGTTTACCAAGACCTACGGCATTGCTCCGGCACGTTGGCTGCGCATGGTGCAACCGGTCAAATGAAGCGCTTTGCCTGAAAGTTGCACGATCGTTCAAGACCGCGCGAAGCAGACTGCGTAATCTCGCTCCTTGTTATCGACACAGGAGCAAAACATGTCCCTCAATACCGCATCTCCCTCGAATTCTCTACGTGACTACAAGGCCATTAATTTCAGTCAGAAGCTGAGTCTGTTCAGCGAACAATGGTCGCAACGCGTTATCGCCGAAATGAACAACTACCAGTTCAAGCTGGCCAAACTGCAAGGCGACTTCATCTGGCATGACCATGCCGATACCGATGAGGTGTTTATCGTATTGGAGGGCGAACTGCGCATCGATTTTCGCGATGGCGCCGTGCATCTCTCGGCTGGTGAAATGTTCGTCGTTCCCAAGGGCGTGCAGCATAAGCCTTATGCGGAAAAAGAGGCCAAAGTGCTGTTGGTCGAACCGCGGGGTGTGGTCAACACCGGCAATGAAGAAAGCGACAGGACGCGGCAGAACGATGTCTGGATCTGATGTAATACCTTGATGGTTTCAGGATCGTATCCGTAATCGTTGTTTTCAGCATTCTGTCGGGAGACGATTCGTAAAATCTCTGTATATCCAGACTGATTGCACAGAGATGCTGATGCTATGTGGTCTACGCGTAAAAAGTGCAATGTGCCGTGATATTTTCCGATGCTCAAATCGCATCATGTTCTCTCGTATCGAGAGCAGGCATGTGCGATCAGCAGCAATCAAAAAATGATAAGGAGATATCTGTGCACATTGCCATCGACGAGCAAAAACTGATCGACAAAATGGCCTGGAAACTGATGCCGTTTCTGGGATTGTTATACCTGGTCGCTTACATAGATCGTCAGAACGTAAGCTATGCCAAGCTGCAAATGGTCTCCAGTCTGGGACTGAGCGAAGCATCCTATGGTTTGGGTGCTTCCTTGTTTTTTATTGGTTATCTGCTATTTGAAGTCCCCAGCAATGTGATCTTGCACAAGGTCGGGGCACGCATCTGGTTTGCACGCATCATGTTTTCCTGGGGGCTGGTGACACTGGCGCTGGCGTATACACAGAATGCGACGATGTTCTACATCTTGCGCTTTTTGCTGGGTGCGACGGAGGCGGGCTTTTACCCGGGTGTGCTGTATTACCTGACATTGTGGTTTCCGCAAAAACATCGCAGTCGCATGATTGGTTACTTTTTGATCGGCAGCAGTATCGCCAATATGATTGGTGCACCGATTGGCGGCGCGTTGCTTGATCTGGACGGTTTGTTCGGCATGCAGGGTTGGCAGTTGACGTTTATCTTTACCGGATTACCTGCGGTGGCACTGGCGTTCGTCGTTTTTTATTGTCTACCGGCCTCACCTGAGCAAGCAAGTTTTCTTAATCCGGAAGAGCGCGGCTGGTTGCAAAGACGGCTCGCACGCGAGCAGAAAGAGTTGGAGCAAACGGGCGAGAGTGGTCACGCTAATCCTTTCAAGACTTTGCTCGATTATCGGGTGTTGTTGCTGGCGTTCTTCCTGATCTTTTTCCCGTTGTCTTCTTACGGGCTCAGTTATTGGTTGCCGACCATCGTCAAGAGTTTTGGCGTCGGCAATATGCTCAACGGCTTTATCAATACGATTCCCTGGATGCTGGTGACGCTGGTCTTATGGTGGGTGCCGCGCAAACCGGGACGCACGGAAGATCCTATCCGCAATATTCTGTTTCCGGCCTTGTTCGGTGCTGTTTGTCTGATCGGTAGCGTTTACATCGACAATTCCTTCGTAAAGTTCGCCATGCTCTGTCTGGCCGCCGCGTGCAGCTTTACCGTCTTGCCATGTTTCTGGACCTTGCCTAGCCGCTTTTTGACCGGCGCGAGTGCAGCGGCAGGTATCGCTGCGATCAACTCCATCGGCAACCTGGGTGGCTTTATTGCGCAGAACGTCGTGCCGATGATTCGCGAAAGCACCGGCAGCACGATTGCACCGATGTTGTTTCTGGCGGCGTGCATGGCCTTCGGGGGATTGTTCACGCTAGTGGTGATGTACTGCATCCGGCGTCAGGAGCGCAATCTGACGCCCTTATCTGTGTGAATGGTCTTGATCACTCGTGTACATAAAAAAAGCCCACCTTGAACTGCACCCCAAAAGTTGGACATCAATCCAAGCTTTGGGGTGTTTTTCATGGGCAAGTTTGTAATCCATGGATCTTGTGTCGGACACTATTCCAGTGTCGCTATGACCGGCGTGTGATCCGATGGTTGCTCCCACTTGCGCGGCACCTTGTCGATCACGCAGGCAGTGCATTGGGCAGCCAGCGGTGCGGTCAATAAGATATGGTCGATGCGCAGGCCCTTGTTGAGGCGGAAACCCATCTGGCGATAGTCCCACCAGCTGTACAGTTTTTCCGGTTGTTCAAACATGCGGAAAGCATCGGTGAACCCCATCTTTTGCAAATGCTGAAACGCAGCGCGTTCCGGCTCCGATACCAGATTCTGACCGACCCAGGCTGCCGGATCGTGTACGTCGCGGTCTTCCGGCGCAATGTTGTAGTCGCCGAGCAGGGCCAGCTTCGGATGCTGCAACTGTTCTTGCGCCAACCATTCGTGCAGGGCAGCCAACCATTTCAGCTTGTATTGGAATTTTTCCGAATCAGGCGCCTGCCCATTCGGGATGTACGCGCAAACGAAGCGGATGCCTTCGATGGTCGCGGCGATGATGCGTTGCTGCTCATCTTCAAAAAGCGGATTGTTTTTGACCACGTCATGGATCGGATGGCGCGACAGGATGGCGACGCCGTTGTATGTCTTCTGGCCGGTGTAGACAACCTGATAGCCGGCGGCATTGATTTCGGCCAGAGGAAACTTGTCGTCGGTCAGCTTGGTTTCTTGCAGGCAGAGCACGTCGATGGGGTTGTCGCCCAGCCATTGCAGTACCTGAGGTAGGCGGACTTTGAGGGAGTTGACGTTCCAGGTGGCTATCTTCATGTGGTATAGAAAATCTTTAATTATCAAGTGGTCACAGCAGAATTTTGGGTTCAAAGTTGCTCTAGCTACCCACATCTGGGGCAGTGCAACCTGATACCTACTGTTGCAGGGATGCCACTATATCACCCCTGTTGAGCCTTGTTTCCCTCGATCAGGGCGAAGAGGCTATCGGCGGTAATACCGCTGGAACGCTTGCCGATTTTGACGAGGACGAGCTCACCTTCCTTGGCCAGACGATAGATTGTTGACTTAGAAACGCCGAGCTTTGCTTCCGCAACATTGACTCGATATGTAATTGCGGTGGGCAGAGGAGAAGGGCTCATGGTTTAGTCCAATTGATCTTTGATCTGGTACTCGGAACGTCCGAGCTGGCGCCAAGTGAGGAGCGGGTGCCCATCTGCTTTACGCGGAGCGTCGATACCAAGCGATTGTTTAATCCAGCGAATCTGCGCTACGCCCTGGCGCAATCCGCCCGTAAGCGCTACTAAGTCGTCATTGGTAAGAATCTCCGTTTTTGGTCTCACGTTATTCGAGCCTGGGGAATTCGGCGGGGGCAGCCATTCGCCCTTTGCTGACAGGGAAAAGCCAGCAAGGCGCAATGCCTTCTCGGCTCGCTCCAACCTGACGGTCACCGGCAGGGTATGCAGCGCACTAACAAACGGCTCAGCCTCATCCTCGCTTGTCTCGATGGGACGATCTTCGTTCGTGTCATCAATCATAGACGTCCTCCAGGGCTATGCTACGATCAACGGATAACCGCGTATTGGTCGCCAAGCAGAAGCTCGATTCAGCAAACATTCAGAGGAAATACGATGAAGAAATCACTACTGCTCGCACCGCTGCTGCTCGCCGTGAGCGCATGCGCATCGGCACCGCGCTATGTCCAACTACCGGATCCTCCGAAACCGGTGGCGCCAGCGGCGGCAATGGCGCCAATCCCGGAGCCAGGTTGGTTTCAGACGACATTGAGCGAGATATTCGGGCGCTCGAAGTAAGAGTTGAAGAGGCCTTTGCATCTGGTCGCGCGGCGCAAGCTTTCATCCGAGCCAACGGCCTAGCCCCCTGATTTTTATACGGTGTACTGTCCCTCGTGCTGAAGGAACGTTCGTCGCGCCAAGACCATTGGCGAGAAACTAGCCAATTTGGCTCGTGGCGCAGAATCATTCTTAGACGACGGGGGAGCTATAATCGCGGCATCGCGGCATCGCGGTGAAAAGCGAGCGATGGTGCGAAACAATTGGGGAATTAATGTCAATTCAGAAGCGAGTCAACGAGCTCGATCTACTTAGATTTCTTGCTGCAATGGCAGTGGTGTTTTTTCATTTTGCGTTTCGAGGGCATGCCGCTGATGGCTATACGCAGATGGACTACGACGCTCTGAAGCCATTAGTAAAGTACGGATATTTAGGCGTCTACTTTTTCTTCATGATTAGTGGTTTTGTGATCTTCATGACAGCTGCTAACAATTCTATCAGGGGCTTTTTTATTTCTCGCTTTACGCGCCTGTATCCTGCATTTTGGATATGTTGTTCTATAACGTTTCTAACCTCTTTACTTATCGGTGGCGTGAAATTTCCTGTGTCTACGTGGCAATATGTCGTCAATATGGTCACGCTCGGATCTTCGTCATCGGTTCCGCAAATAGATGGTGCATATTGGTCACTCTGGATTGAAATAAGATTTTATTTTCTAGTTCTTCTGCTCATGGTGTCGAGGCTGATTCGATACGAGCAAGCATCTCTTTGGGGGTGGGCACTAGCCATATTGGCTTTGGAATGGCATCCAATAGGAGTGTTCAAGGACTTATTTGTGATCGAATATGCTTGGTATTTCATCACAGGTGCAGCCATGTACCAATTGTGGAGCAAAGGACCAGCATGGCACCGCTTTGCACTTATTCTGCTGTCCTTTAGCCGAGCTACGCTTCAGGCCATGGAATTTGTACAGCCAATGGCTAACGATTACAAAACCGAGTTCAGTTCGATGAGTGTGGCTATATGCATGATCATGTTCTTTTTGGTCATGCTTCTGATATCCCTAAGGAAAACAGGGAATTTTCATCAACGGTACTGGAAGACTTTAGGGGCAATAAGCTACCCGCTATACTTGGTTCATCAGTATTTTGGTTACATGATCGCGAATCAATTGTTGGTCATTTTGGACTCCGTCACAACCTTCTGGCTAACCGTTGGAATTTCATTGCTGCTGGCATGGCTTATACACGTCTGGATGGAGAGGCCGCTGGTACGCGCGTTGAAAGGTTTGTTGGAGCTGCTTTCGAGCTTACTTCGTGCGAAGAGGTAAGTGTCCTCATGATAGATGAGGCATTGAGACGATCCGCTTAGCCTGGATGCAGGCAGTCGGTTGAGGTCATGCCGGCATAAGACAATTGAGGACTTTAGATAACAAACAATTCAATCCCCAAAGCCCGCATTTTTTGGGAAGGGAAAGACTATCTGAGCGCGGTGAGGGGGGCTGTACATAATTTTGTGTAAACGGACTATTGGCAGGAAACTGTCGCCTTGTCCGGAGCCACACTGAGTAAAAAGAAACACGACGTACCAGAAGAACTACTGGCTGGTTTGCTAGCCAATTACAAGAATCCCGAAGATTTGATAGGTGAAGAAGGCCTGTTGAAACATCTCACCAAGCTGGTGGTGGAACGGGCGTTGGAGGACGAGCTGAGCGAGCACCTTGGTCATGACAAGCATGGGAGCGTCGCCAATGACACGGGCAACACCCGCAACGGCAAGAGTCGCAAGACGCTCAAGGGTGAATTTGGGGAGCTGCCGATTGAAATTCCCCGCGACCGTCATGGCAGCTTCGAACCGAGGCTGATGACCAAGCATCAGACGCGTTGGGCCGGGTTCGACGACAAGATTATGTCGCTGTATGCCCGTGGCATGACGGTACGAGAGATTCAGGCACACCTGGAAGAGATGTACGGCACCGAGGTGTCACCCAGCCTGATTTCGTCGGTCACTGACGCCGTCGTCGATGAGGTCAAGGCATGGCAAGCCAGGCCATTGAATCCGATTTACCCCATCGTTTATCTGGACTGCATCCATGTCAAAGTGCGTGAGGGAACGGTACGGGTCAAGGCCGTCTATCTGGCTATCGGCATCACCATGGATGGCGAGAAGGAAGTTCTGGGCCTCTGGCTGGCACAAACGGAAGGTGCAAAATTCTGGCTGCAGGTCGTCACCGAGTTGCGCAATCGTGGTGTGCAAGATATCTTCATCGCCTGCGTGGATGAGATGTAGGGACACATCTTGACACGCTGTGAAACCGAAAAACAAGGACTGGTGCGGGTTTGCGCGCGGGGTGACACGTCTTGAAACGTTGTGACACACAAATGAAGATCGCAGATAGCGATTTTCATGACGTTGGGAAATCCTTGTGGTGATACTTGATGGCTCTGCATTCGCTTGGGGAGGCAGACTCTACCGTGCAGCGACGAATTTGTGGAGTGGAATATTACCGCATTCGACCCTTCTCCATGCGGCTAAAATAGGGAGGGCATATATAACAAAGGGGAATCCATGGGGGGGAGATATCTCGCAGTGACGCCAGGTTGTATCCTGCTGCTGGCAAGTATGGTAGCAAGTGGCACCTGGGCGCAGGAGCCGCTGGGCGGCAACAGCATTCTTTTTTCTGAAAGCGATTTGATCTCCGGCACGAGTACAACCAAAGAGGCCTGCGAACGCCAGTCGCATGCAGTTTGGGTGGAACACCAATTAGGTACGGAATGTATACGCTACTACCCTTCAGGTGGGCTAGAGCAGACTGGAGCCGCCAGCGCTAAAGCCAAAGTCGCCGTTTTCTATTTTCATGGTGATCACTTGGCCGGTCACAACCCGCTTGGCAACTATGGCAAGATCACTTCGCAGAAGCTGATCGATAACATGGATGGCTACTATCGCAAGTTCAAGGTTCCTTACATTCTGATCGGACGGCCGGGCGTCTATGGATCGTCAGGCCAGCATACCCAGCGCCGGCGCCTGAAGGAGTCTTACACACTGAATGCCGCCGTGGACGCGATCAAGGCGCGTTATGGATTGCAGCAAGTCGTGCTGGCCGGGCAGTCGGGCGGGGCTTACACCACGGCAGCCTTGCTCACGCTGGGACGTAATGATGTCATGTGCGCGGCGGCTTCGTCGGGTGTGTATGCTGTGAGCGAACTGGCAGAGCTTAAGCGTGCAAAAAGCAATTTGCGCTCTAAACCGGGCTGCGACGTTACCAATTATTGTGATGCGTATGAAGTGATTGATCACGTTGATGGTGTCGTCATGGATCCACAACGTGTGTTTTATCTGATCGGCAATCCCAAGGATCGCAACACTGTTTTCTATTTGCAGAAGCGCTTCGCCGATAAACTGGCGGCAGCTGGACATCGTGTAGAGATCATCGAAGCAGAGGGCCGAGGACCTGACGGGCATAGCCTGTCGCATGTTTCTTACCCGGTTGCGGGTGCTTGCGCTACGGGACGTGATCCTCGGGAAATGCTGGCGGAGACAGCTGCCAACGAAGCTGTACAGCGGGGCGCAAAAGATCCGAGCCCGGTCAGCAATGCGGACTAGTGCACTTGGACACTAGTCCTTCGGAGGTAAGGCATCAAGCAGCGATGCTGCACGTTGCATGACATCTTCTTTCGCCGTGCGGTTCTCTTCGATGGCCTGGCGAGACCGCCCAGGATCGTCGAAATCATGTGTTGCGCCGGGATACTCGATCACTTTGACCAGGCTTGCCGGGTCGTCGGACCGCATGACAGCCACGCAATTGCGCGGAGAGACCTCTTCGTCGCTTTCTGCAAGAAAGACCCAGACTTGGGTATCGCTGCGATAGCGCCGGGTCAGGATTGAGCGCGCGCCGCAGCCGGGGTAAAACACCAGTGCCGCGCGAAAGCGCAAAGGTGCTACCGACGAATGTCCTTGTGCCTGACGATACATCACATTGAGCGCGGTACTGCCGCCATTGGACCAGCCCTGCAGCATGATCCGGTCTTTGCGTACATCATTGCGGCTCGCCAGATAAGCGAGAGCGCCTTCGGCGTCGAGCGGACGTACCGTCATTTCATTGACTGCCTGGCGTTCGGGCAGATCATGCGAATTGCGACCGTAGCCGTGCGCGCGCTCGCGCGGGCCGAAGCTGTCCACGTGCAAGGCGAGGTAGCCGTGGTTGGCCCAGTATTCGCCCCACATCTTGTGCCGCTGCGACAGCGTGCCTGCATGGCAGGGCGATGAGACATCGCGCCCGACATGTGAGCATTTTGCATTGACATTGCTGGAGTAGGGGCCATCACGTCCATGCAGCATGACGATGGCAGGATGGAGTGCGTTGCTGTCTCCGGGCGGCTGGAACAGGTAACCCACTAGTTCGGTACCATCCCCGGAAGGGAAATAGACCGTAGCGGGCGACGCTGCGGATGCGGTCATCGGCATGATCCAGAGCATCGCCGCCAGCGGTGCAATGACGGCTCTCGGACAGATGCAGCGATGGGAGGAAACACGTTGCATCCACATCGCGCAGCGGATTACTTGAAGTGATAGTTGATCGCGACCAGCCCCATGTTTTCGGTGCTGTGATTGATGATCGGGCTGTTGGCGATGCCGTTACCCAGCCATTTGCGACGGAAGGTGATGTTGCCTACCCAGTTTTCGGCGATCGGCATTTCGATGGTCAGGCCGAGCATTGGCGAGGTCGATGCGCCGGCATGATATTGGCGGAAACCGCTGGCGGCGGATTCGGAGGCCGTGACGCCGTAGAAGTAGTCGTTGTAGGCGCTGCTGCGGCGCTCAATGCCCACTTGCGGATAGATATGCGCGCGGCCGATGTCGACCTGTGCGGCATAGATTGCCTCCAGCAGCGTGCCGTTGGACTTGTTGACGTCGTAGAAGGCGTTGAGGAAGAAAGCGCCGAAACGCGTTTCCTGCAGGGTGCCGATGCCGATGGGGATGGAGTTGGAGCGGCGGTTCAGGCCGCGCTCTGCATCCATGTGATCAAAGTTGACGCGCGCAGCCAGCTCAAGATAGCCGGCGCCCATCTTCACGGTTTTGAACCCGAAGGTATCCAGACGCGCGAAGAAACGCTTGTAGTCGAAATAGGCGTAAGGCAGTACGGACGTCTTGTCGCTCTTGCCGAGGATATTGCGCTCCAGGCGGAACACGCCCGGGCCGATGTCGCCCGTCAGATGATCGGGGAAATCTGCATCAGGGGCAGCTTGCTGCGCGCACGCATGGCCGGCAAACGACAGGAGCAGCGTGCAGAGCAAAGTTTTGTTCATTGTTCACTTTCAAGTAGGTGGAGCCGGAAGGGCCGGTTCTTTTGTTTTGTTCTTTTCAGTATTGCTTTGCCACCCGGGACGACTGGTTTGTCTTGCCGGCAGCAGGGCGGATCGCTTGAATTCATGCCGGTATCAACGTCAATGCGCACCGGCTTTTTTCTTGATGACGGTATCTTCCGGCTTCAAAGGCTTGCCGTCACTGGTGTGCAATTTTATCTTGGGGACGGGTTTGCCGCTGTTGCGCTCTACCATCGGTGCGCAGGACTCGCCTTTTTTGAACAGATGGCCTTCACCCCATTGACGCAGACACAGCACCACTGAAAACAGTTCCTTACCTTTTTGCGTGAGGATGTATTCCTGATAGGCGCTGCCGTCCGAGGCTGGTACGACGGTCATGATGTCGGCTTCAACCAGGTCGCGCAGGCGCGTGGAGAGGATGTTCTTGGCCACGCCCAGGCTTTTCTGAAACTCACCGAATCGTCGCATGCCATCGAAGGCATCGCGAATAATCAGCAGCGCCCAGCGGTCGCCGACGACATCGATGGATCGCGCCACCGGACAGGGATCGCTCTTCAGACTTTTCCGCTTTGCCATTGTTTTGCTGCTTCCTCATGCATGACCAATGGTTGCATTTTAGAACTCGCTGACCTACACTTCAACTGGTTTCAATTTAAAACCACTTTGGCGTTGTTTTGAAATTGACTTCAACACTGAGCTTCAAACTGAATCAGCGAAACATAAAGGAGGGGGCGGATGGCCGAAAACAAGGGGGATGGCAGTGTGTATCCATCGGGAGGTATTGCCGCCGGGAGGCCATTGTTGAAGCAGGAAGTGAAGCATGACGTGAGGCAGAATCGGGCCGCAGACGAAGTATTCACGCCGGTAGCGTCAGCCATGCCACGCGCCATGGTGCTGTTGTTTGCCATCGCATGCGGTGTCAGCGTCGCCAATGTGTATTACGCCCAGCCACTGCTGGATGCGCTGGCCGCAGAATTCGGCTTTACCCAAGCGGCAGTCGGTGTGGTCGTTACAGCAACGCAGATTGGTTCTGCGCTGGCATTGATTCTGGTTGTACCGCTTGGCGATTTGCTGGATCGGCGGCGCCTCACACTGACGCAGCTTCTCTTGCTGCTGGCGGCGCTGGCTGGTGTTGCAACCGCATCGTCTCCCGCTGCGCTGTTGGCAGGGATGCTGTTGGTCGGCATGCTGGGTACGGCCATGACGCAGGGATTGATTGCCTATGCCGCGACGCTTGCAGCCCCCGACGAGCGCGGCAGGGTGGTTGGCACCGCGCAGGCGGGCGTGGTGATAGGGTTATTGCTGGCGCGGACCATGGCCGGATTTGTCGCTGATATCGCTGGCTGGCGCATGGTCTATTTCGTCTCGGCGGCATTGGCGGCAATGCTGTTGGTATTGCTGCACGTGCGTTTGCCCAAACATGGCGAGCTTGGCAATCAGGTTCATGGGGGATCCGCGAACGCGCGCCTCTCCTATTTTCAATTGCTTGCATCGATGGTGCAATTGATGTGGCGTGATCGTGTGCTGCAGATACGCGGCGTGATCGCGATGCTGATGTTCGCCGTGATGAATATCTTCTGGAGTGCGCTCGTGCTGCCGTTGCGCATGCCTCCTTATTCGCTCTCGCATACCGCCATTGGCGCTTTTGGCCTGATTGGCGTTGTCGGCACCCTTGGCGCCGCAAGAGCAGGCAAACTCGCGGACGGTGGAAAGGGGCAGTGGACCAGTGGTATGGCATTGCTCCTTCTGCTGGGATCCTGGCTGCCCCTGGCTTTGCTATCGCAGAGTCTGTGGTTGCTGGCGGCAGGTGTGCTCATGCTGGATCTTGCCGCCCAGGCGATTCATGTTACTAATCAAAGCATGATTTTTCGCTCAAATACAGGCGCTCACAGCCGGCTGGTGGCGTGCTACATGATCTTTTATGCTGTGGGAAGCGGTGCCGGCGCGATCATGTCGACGGCGGCATTTGCGGCGTGGGGATGGCTTGGAGTCTCGTTATTGGGGACCGGCGTGAGCTTGCTGGCGCTGCTGTTTTGGGCCGGGAGTTTGCGGTATATGCCCGTCAGTCAAGTAGGGCAGACAGGCCCGGCTACTTAGCCTGAGCGTCAGATCTGTTCGCTGGCCATCAGGATGACGCGACCGATGACGACATCTTTCTTGTCATTGAACTCCTGGCGTTGATATTGTTTGCGGCTGGTGTTGTCCGAGCTCAAATACCATCGGCCGAAATCCAGCGCCATGCGCCTGACCACGGCCTCGCCCTGATAGTTGATCAGGTAGACGGCATTGTCCTTGACCTGGGTGTCCGCGGTATTGACGACAACGACGTCACCGTCTTTCAGGTTCGGGGCCATGCTGGAGCCCGTCACACTGATCGCCAGCAGTTTGTCGGCGGACAAATGTCGCTCTTTGAACCAGCTCTTCGAAAATCGCCATACACACAGCGTTGGATCCACTTCCTCAGATTTGAAACGGGCCGAACCTGCGATCAGTTTCAAGTTGACCTGAAGGATGCGAATCGATTCGTCCGTCTTGGCGTCCGTTCTGGCGTGCTGTTGATAGAGATGCTGGGCAGTGCTTTCGCCGACAGCCAGCAGGTCGAAATAGAGAGGACTCAGTCCCAGTCTGCCTTCCAGGCTGCGCGCTGCTTTTTCGCCGAAGCCCTGGCCGTCCCGGTACGATGCGGAAAGCAGTTGCGCCAGACGTGACTCACTGATCTCGCTGGCGTCGCAGAAGGTTTTGCGGTCGCCGCCGTAGTTATCCTCAATGAGAGCCTGCAGCCTGTTGCGTCGATGTTCGTGCATATCCATGACGGCATTTGAACGCAAATTTAGCATTTGGTAAATTAGCTTTTGCTTGACTTGTCTGTAGCAGATGCTAAATTATCAACATGACACTGATCGCCTATCTCAATTCTCTCTCTGCGGAAAAGCGTACCCAGCTGGCGGTGCGTTGCGGTACGTCGTTTGATTACCTGCGCCAGATTGGCTACGGCAATCGCGCCTGTTCACCGCTGATTGCCGTCTGCCTTGAGGTGGAGTCTCAGGGCATCGTTACACGCAAGATGTTGTTTCCCAACGACTGGGGCAAGCTGTGGCCTGAGTTGCTGGAGAAGCGCGGCGACGGTTAGTCCACCTCCCGGACTTCCTTGCCGGATAAATTTGCCGCTGCTAAATGCCAGAGATCTGCGAGCGATATACAAGTTGGCGGCGATCCTGATCAAAATTCTCTTACCAGTCTTTTCATGTCTTTTCTACTCTCAGCCTCGTGCCGGACAGCGGGCACAGCGGGTACATCAGTGCTTGCGCAGTTATTTCTCTTCGCCGCGACGGTGGCGATATTGCCTGCAACGTTTTACTGGCAATACCTGCGGCGTCACTGGTGGCGACTTGGGGCTGGACTGAGCGCTTTTGTCTTGATGCAGGACTGGCTGATGTGGAAAGACAAGGGCAGTATCGGAGAGACTTTTTTCGGCGCAGCGGCCTTGTTCGGACTTTTGTATCTGCCGATTGTCTTGCTGTGGGAAGGCAACCGGTATTTGGCGCGCAAACTTGCCGGCGATGCTTATGCGGCGGTTCCACTGCGTGCATCCGAATACTTGCTTCTCGCTGCTCTGTCGATCCCGATGCATTTGCTTTTGTTTGTCGTCATCAATGTGATGAACGTGACGAATGTTCTCGTTCTTTATTTGTTGCAGGCCGGTAGTGACGTCGTGAACTGCCTGTTCAGTTTTGCGCAGCCAGTCAGTTTGCAGGCGTACCGGGACGCTCTGAATATCCTGTTGGCGGCGATCCCTGTATTGTTATCAGCGACGGCACTGGCTGCATGGTTTCGCCGCAGCCGGACGCATCATCTTGCAATGTCGTGGCAAGTGTATTTTGCGGCGGCACCTGGCATGCTGTGCGGTGGCTTGTTGCTGGCGTCGTTGTTCACGCGCTAGCGAAAAATAAAAAAGCCGTCATCGTTGAAGATGACGGCTTTGCGTACTGAGGAGCGAGATTCAACAAGGCTGGATAAGTATCCTTAAATCGCGTTACCCCCTACGTAATACTTATGCACGTGCTTTTTGCGCCTTCTTGGCTTGATTTAGCAAGAATGTGGTCAGCAGCGGGACAGGACGGCCGCTGGCACCCTTGGTCGCGCCGCCGCGCCATGCGGTGCCGGCGATGTCCAGATGCGCCCAGGTGTACTTCTTGGTGAAGCGTTCCAGGAAGCATGCCGCGGTGACGCTGCCGGCCGGTTGGCCGCCGATGTTGGCGATGTCAGCGAAGTTGGACTTCAGTTGTTCCTGATAGACGTCCTGGATCGGCATGCGCCATGCGGTGTCGCCACTGGACTTGCCTGCTGCCAGCAACTCGTTGGCGAGCGCATCGTGGGCGTCGTCTTCACGTGTGAACAGACCCGAGTTGTGGTGACCCAGCGCGACGACGCAGGCGCCCGTCAGCGTAGCGATGTCGACCACTGCGGCAGGCTTGAAGCGTTCGACATACGTCAGCGCATCACACAGAATCAGACGGCCTTCAGCATCGGTATTCAACACTTCAATGGTCTGACCCGACATCGAGGTCACGATATCGCCTGGCTTGGTAGCGCGGCCCGACGGCATGTTTTCGCAGGTCGGGATGACACCGATGACGTTGAGCTTCAGTTGCAGCTCGGCGATGGCGCGGAAGGTACCCAGCACAGAAGCAGCGCCGCACATGTCGTACTTCATTTCATCCATGGCTGCACCCGGCTTGAGCGAAATACCGCCGGTGTCGAAGGTGATGCCCTTGCCGACCAATACGGTCGGGGCTTCCTTGGCTTTGCCGCCCATGTGCTTGAGGACGATGAACTTTGGTGGTTCGTCGCTGCCATTGGTGACCGACAGGAAGCTGCCCATCTTGAGTGCTTCCAGTTGCTTGCGGTCGAGCACTTCGACGCCCAGCTTGTATTCCTTGGCCAGTTTCTTTGCCGTGTTGGCGAGATAGGTCGGCGTGCAGATATTGCCCGGCAGGTTCGCCAGATCCTTGCTCAGTTCCATGCCGTTGGCCAGCGCTACCGCTTCGGCCAGGCCAGCCTTGGCAGCGGCTGTTGCCGCTGTGGAGACGCCGATGGCGATTTTCTTCACGCCGGTCGGGACGGGATCTTTTTTGCTCTTCATCACGTCAGAGCGATAATTGTTGTCGCGTGCAGCCAGCACCAAAGCGCGAATGGCCCAGGCAATGTCGCGGCCCTTGATTTTGTCCAGCGGCAGCGCAAACAGTGCATCGTTGGCGCCGACGGTTGTCAGTGCGCGCACAGTCGCTTGCGTTGCGGCGGAGAAACTTTTTTCGACGATGTCTTCATCAGCACCCAGGCCGACCAGCAACACGCGTTCGGCGGCAACGCCGGTCAGGCCGCGCAACAGTAAAGTGGAGCCGGGTTTGCCGGTGATGTCGCCGGATTTGAGCACGTTGGTGATCGCGCCCATCTTGTCCAATGCTTGCGCAGCTGGTGTCAGCTTGCGGTTTTCAAAGACGCCAATCACGAGCGTGCCGGTCTTGGCGGCGGTGACGGAGGTTTTTGCGTCCAATGTTTTTATGCTAAAGTCCATCGCTTGTCCTTAGTTTGCTGTTTGCTTCCTGATTTTGCTACATCGTTTGCAGTATCTACTACGCATTCTGCTTCGTTTTCTGCTTCATTGACCCTTGTGATTATAAGCCCGAATGATTTTTGAGCGCGCTCTTCGACGCGAATTGATGAGCACCGCCGGCGCAGTGTTCACAACGCTATTTACCATCATCCTCACTGTGATGTTGATCAAGATCCTCGGCCAGGCGGCCGGTGGACAAGTCAACTCGCAGGACGTGCTTGCGCTGATCGGCTTCCAGGCACTGAACTATATGCCCATCATTCTGATCCTCACCGGTTTTATCTCGGTGCTGCTGGTGGTCACCCGCAGTTATCAAGACTCCGAAATGGTGGTCTGGTTCGCCTGTGGTCTGAGCCTGACGCGCTGGATCAAACCGGTGTTGCGTTTCGGCTGGCCGATCATTCTGCTCACGGGCATTCTCAGTTTTGTGGCGACGCCTTGGGCCAACCAGCAAAGCGCGCAGTTCCGCGAACGCTTTGAGAAACGCGAAGACATCGCCCGCGTCTCGCCCGGTAAATTCCAGGAGTCGGCGACTGCCAACCGGATCTTCTTTGTTGAAGGTATTTCCGGCGATGCCAGCAAGGTCAAGAATGTTTTCGTCAACACGTTCCGCGATGGCAAGAACAGCATTGTGGTTGCCAAAGAAGGGGAGATGGAAGTCGACAAAGACGGTGAAAAATTCGTCGTCATGAGCAAAGGCCGACGCTACGACGGCGTGCCGACGCAGCCCGACTTCCAGATGGTTGAATTCGAACGCTACGGTTTGCTGGTTGGCGGTCAATCGCAAGCTGCTGCCGGCGAAAAGTCGGTACGGGCGCTGCAAAGCTGGGATCTGCTGATGCAGAACACCAGCTTCAGTCGTGGAGAAATGCTGTGGCGTCTGGCCTTGCCGCTGATGGCGCTGACACTGATTTTGCTGGCGATTCCGCTGTCCTTCGTCAATCCACGTGCGGGTCGCTCCATCGGCCTGTTGGTCGCGCTGCTGCTGTTCGTTGTGTATAGCAATACCGTCAGCGTATTCCAATCCTCGGTGGGCCAAAACCGCATCTCGTTCATGCTGGGATGGTGGCCGCCGCATCTGGTGGTGGCGCTGATTGTGGTCGGTTTGTTCTTCTGGCGACTGAAGGTCAACAGTCGTTATCATCCGGCCGTCTTGTGGTCCGGCATGCGCCGTGCGCTTACTCTGAAACGGCAGGGCTGATGAGAGTCTTACAACGTTATATCACCGCCGAGATCGTACGCTCGGTGGCATTTGCCCTGGCGGCTTTTTTGGCGCTGTTTGCTTTCTTTGAACTGATGGGGCAACTGGAGGCTGTCGGCCGCAATGGCTATCAGCTGCAAACCGCCTTGCTGTATGTCGCGATGGGTTTGCCCGGGAATGTCTATGAACTGATGCCGACAGCGGTGCTGATTGGCACCATCTACGCGTTGGCGCAATTCGCCGCCAACTCCGAGTTCACCATCATGCGCGTGTCCAGCATGTCGACACGCATGACCGCCAAGGCGCTGGCGAAGATCGGATTTGGCTTTGCCATCTTCACGATTTTGTTCGGTGAGCTGGTGGCGCCGAAAACGACCGAGTTTGGCGAGAAGCTTAAACTGCAGGCGCAAGGTTCTTCGCTGTCGCAACAATTCCGCTCCGGCCTGTGGGCCAAGGATGTGATCAAAGACAATGGGTTGGACGGCAACGTCATCGGCACGCGCTTTCTGAATATTCAACGCATGACTCCCGAGGGCATGCTGGAAGGCGTGAAGATCTATGAGCTGGACAAGGATTTCCACATGTCCGACATGATCGTGGCCGCTCGCGGCGACTATTTGGGTGAGCACAAGTGGCAACTGACCGATGTGCAGAAGACGACCTTCATCGCCAATGACAAAGCCAGCGCCATCACGTCGCCAATCACGACCAGCAAAAACAAGACGACGACCTTCATCTCCGAGGTGACACCGGAGATTCTGTCGGTGCTGTTTGCCGATCCTGATAGCATGTCGGCTTACGATTTGCGTGCCTACACCAAGCATCTGGAAGCCAATAACCAACGCACCGAGCGCTACGAAATCGCTTTCTGGAAGAAGGTTGTGTATCCGCTGTCGATCTTCGTGATGATGGCGCTGGCCTTGCCGTTTGCGTATTTGCATTTCCGTGCCGGCGGCGTCAGCCTGAAGATTTTTACCGGCATCATGATCGGCGTCAGTTTTCAACTGATCAACAATCTGTTCTCACATCTTGGCTTGCTCAACAGCTGGCCCGCGCTATTGACGGCGGCATTGCCAAGCACCTTGTTCATGCTCATGGCAATCGTCGCGTTACGTTGGGTTGAGCGGCGCTAGTTCACAATACACTCTCATGAAAAAATCGCTAATTCTTTTCGCCCACGGCGCCCGTGATCCCAATTGGGCTGAACCGTTTCGCCGCTTGCGCGCACTGACGCAGGCGAGCCTGCCGGACGTGGCGGTGGAGTTGGCTTTCCTCGAGTTGATGACGCCCGACTTGCCGCAACTGGCGGCGCAGCAGATCGCCGACGGCGCGCAGCAGGTGACGATCGTACCGGTGTTTTTGGGCCAGGGCGGACATGTCCGGCGTGATTTGCCGACGCTGATCGATCAATTGCGGCAAGCCCATCCGGGTATTCAATTTCAGGTGACAGAAGCGGCCGGCGAGGATGCCGGCGTGCTACAGGCTTTGGCGAATTATTGCGTCGCAAGTCTCACAACTTCAAAATAAGCGCGAACCGTCAGGCAAAGCCTGATCGGGGGCGAACAACACCACTTCTCCCTGTGCGTCCGGGAATCCCAGGGTCAACACTTCTGACATGAACTTGCCGATCTGCCGCGGTGGGAAGTTGACCACGGCCGCCACTTGTTTGCCCACCAGTTGATCAAGCTGATAGTGCGTCGTGATCTGCGCGCTACTTTGTTTGATGCCGAGCGTAGTGCCGAAGTCAATCTTCAGCTTGTAGGCCGGTTTGCGGGCTTCAGGGAAGGCTTCGGCAGAGATGATCGTGCCGATGCGAATATCGACCTTGAGAAAATCGTCGAAACTAATCGGCGCTGCGGCCGGGGCACTGGAGTCGTGTAGCAGGTGCATGCGATGTGCTCAGAAAAATAAGCGTTGTTGCAAGGTGGCTCGGCCGCAATTCAGCCGCGATTGGCCAGCGCTTCGCCAATCATGACGAGCACCGGGCCGCTGCACTGAGTCAGGCCTTGTTCCAGCGTGCCGAGTTCCAGATCAAGGATGCGCTCGTTGTCGCGGCTGCAATTTTCCACCACCACCACCGGCGTCGTCCGGGCATAGCCGAGGGACAGCAAACGCTGGGCCGTTGCCGTCGCTTCGCGGCCGCCCATGTACTGCACCAGCGTATCGCCGTTGGGCATGATGAATTCGGTCGGCTCATCCGGCGCCGTGCTGGAGGTGAACAGCGACACGCTGCGCGCGATCCCGCGTTTGGTCAGGGGGCGTTGCGCGGACGATGCTGCCGCCAGTGCGGCAGTGATGCCGGGAATAATTTCGTAAGAAATGTTTTGGCTGTCGAGGGCGCGCAATTCTTCGTCGGCGCGGCCGAACAGCATCGGGTCGCCGCCTTTCAGGCGCACCACCATACGATACTGGTGTGCACATTCAATCAGGCGTTCATTGATGACTTGTTGCGCCGTAGAGCGCTGGCCACTGCGTTTGCCGACAGAGATCTTGACGGCTTGCGGGCACAATTCGAGCATTTCTTCGGTGACCAGCGCGTCGTGCAACACGACATCCGCCAGGGCAAGCAGACGCGCCCCACGCACTGTAATCAGATCTGCAGCACCGGGACCGGCGCCGATCAGATAAACCTTGCCGATGGGTGTCGCGGAAAGAGGAGGCGTTGGCGCGTTGGCTGAATTGGCTGGGGCTGAGCTCATGCTGAAAATAATAAAAATCGCAGCCCGGCACATACCGGCTGCTGTGCGTTCCAGCCCGTCATTTCGGGTGAAATTTAGGGTGAAAAGCCGCAGCAGCGATTATCAGGCATCCAGACGGATCATGCCAGCAGCAACCGTTTGATGCGTGACTTCGTCGATCAGGATGAAGGCGCCGGTCGCGCGGATGGCGTCGTAGCTGTCGACAGCAATGGCTTGCTGCACGTTGATCGATACACGGGCAATATCATTGAGCTTGAGCGATTCGGCCGGATGACGTTCCTGTGTGTTGATATCAAGCAAGGTATCGACTTTGGACACGCGCGCCGCGACCTGCTTGGTTGTGTGCTTGAGCCAATATTTACGGCGTGGATCGAGCGCGTCTTCCGACAGCCAGCACAGATCGGCGTTGACGGTCTTGAGCAGTGTCGGCGCATTTTCCGCCGAGGCCAGCATGTCGCCGCGCGAAATGTCCAGATATTCGTCCAGTAGAATCGTCACCGATTGCCCGGCCGATGCCGATTGCAGCGAACCGTCCAGTGTCAGGATATCTTTGACCGTCGCGGTCTGGCCGCTTGGTTGCACCAGTAATTTGTCGCCTTTGCTGACTTTGCCGGCTTCGATACGGCCCATGTAGCCACGGAAATCGTTGGCTTCGTGGCCGTTGTGGCGCGCCACAAGTTGTACCGGGAAGCGGAACGGCTCTTCGTGTGCATCTTCGTACACCGACAGCGATTCCAGCAGTTCGATCAGCGTCGGGCCTTTGTACCACGACAAGTTGTCGCCGGCGGTCACAACGTTGTCGCCCGCCAGCGCCGACAGCGGAATCGGACGTACGTCCTTCAAGCCGAGTTGTGCAGCGAATTCCTGATACGCGCCGACGATGCGGTCGTACACGGTCTGGTCATAGTTCACCAGATCCATCTTGTTGACCGCGACCACGACGTGCTGAATTTGCAGCAGGTGAGCGATGGTCGAATGGCGTTTGGTTTGTGTCAGCAATTCGACGCTGCCGTCGTCGCCCAGTTTGACCTTGGAAACGTCGATCAGAATGATCACCGCATCGGCGGTCGAGGCGCCGGTCACCATGTTACGGGTGTACTGCTCGTGGCCTGGCGTATCGGCGATGATGAACTTGCGCTTGGGCGTGGCGAAATAGCGGTAGGCCACGTCGATGGTGATGCCTTGTTCGCGCTCAGCTTCCAGACCGTCGGTCAGCAATGACAGATCGATGGTGTCGCCCACGGTGCGCTTGTGCTTGGCGCGCGAGATGGAGGCGAGCTGGTCGGCGAAGATGCCCTTGCTGTCGAACAGCAGGCGGCCGATCAGCGTGCTCTTGCCATCATCCACCGAACCGGCGGTGATGAAGCGCAGCAGGCCACGTTCATGGGACGTAGTATTCAAGTCTTTTTCGGCAACAGCGGCATTCATCAGAAATATCCTTCTTTTTTACGTTTCTCCATCGACGCTTCGGAGGTCTGGTCATCCATGCGCGTCGCGCCGCGTTCGGTGATCTGGGTGACGGCGGTTTCAGCGATGATGGCTTCCACGGAAGCGGCATCGGATGCCACCGGGCAGGTGCACGAAATGTCTCCCACGGTGCGGAAGCGCACGATACGGTTCTCGACGGTTTCGCCGTCCTTGGCTGGTGTCAGGTCGGTCAGCGGCACCAGCAGGCCGTTGCGCGGGATCACCTGGCGCTCATGCGCAAAGTAGATTGGCGGCAGCGCCAGTTTTTCGCGGGCGATGTATTGCCAGACGTCGAGCTCGGTCCAGTTGGAGATCGGGAACACGCGCATGTTTTCGCCCGGATGGACACGTGTGTTGTACAGATCCCATAGTTCAGGACGTTGTGCCTTCGGATTCCATTGGCCGAACTCGTCGCGGAAGGAAAAAATACGTTCCTTGGCGCGGGCTTTTTCTTCGTCGCGGCGTGCGCCACCGATACAGGCGTCGAACTTGAATTCTTCAATCGTTTCCAGCAGCGTCACGGCTTGTGCTGCATTGCGTGAATCGGTCAGCGGGTTGCGCAGACGCACTGTGCCGCGCTTGATCGAATCTTCGACTGAACGCACCACCAGCTTTTCACCCAGTTCAGCGGCGCGCTGGTCGCGGAAGGAAATGACTTCCGGGAAGTTGTGGCCCGTGTCGATGTGCACCAGCGGGAATGGAAATTTGCCGGGGCGGAACGCCTTCTCGGCGATACGCAGCAGCACCACGGAATCCTTGCCGCCGGAGAACAGCAGGGCAGGGTTGCTGCACTCGGCCGCAACTTCGCGCATGATGTGGATGGCTTCCGATTCCAGCCAGTCCAGATGGCGGCTGCTGGCGTTATCCAGGAAAAGTTGTTCAACTGCTGTGTTCATACGATGACCTTTGGTTCAAGTCGGATATCAAGTCGAAATCTGCGATGGCGGCAAGGCTGCGCATCGGTGAAAGTAGTTGCGGCGAAAGGAAATCAGGCAGGCGCGGTTTGCGATTTGATGCGGATCAGCTTGCCGTCCACTACGTGCAGGCCGCACTCCTTGGAGTCGGGGTTTTCCCACCACCAGCGGCCGGCGCGCACATCTTCGCCCGGCTGGATCGCGCGGGTACAGGGCTCACAGCCGATCGACGGATAACCCTGATCGTGCAGCGGGTTGTAGGGCACCTTGTTGTCGCGGATGTATTGCCAGACGTCTTCTTCCGACCAGTCGGCCAGCGGATTGAACTTGGCCATGCCGTGCGCCGGATCGTCCTCTTGCACGTCGAGTGCGGCGCGTGTCACCGATTGCGCACGGCGTTGGCCGGTGATCCAGGATTTGTTGCCGGCGAGCGCGCGGTTGAGCGGCTCGATCTTGCGGATGCGGCAGCATTCCTTGCGCATCTCGACGCTGTCGTAGAAAGCGTTGAGTCCGTTCTGGCTGACGTATTGTTCGACGGCGGCAGGTTCCGGACGATACGGCGTGACGTCGTAGTCGTAGGTTTCCTTGATGCGGTCGAGCATGCCCAGTGTCTCTTTGTGCAGGCGGCCGGTTTCCAGCGTAAAGATGCCGATCTTGTCCTGCAGCTTGCTGCGCAGGATCATGTCGGTCAGCACCATGTCCTCCGCAGCCATGCTGGAGGCGAACACGGCCGGGGTATATTCGGCGGCGATCTTTTCCAGCGTGACGCGGGTGGCGGCAATCAGGTCTTGCAAAGCTTGTTCGGACATGGCGTTACTTTCTTCCCTTGATGCTGGAATCAATCGCGGGTGACAACCGTCTCGCGTTTGGCGCGACGGAACAACGGGTTCTTCTCATCCCACGAGGTCTGGTACTTTTCCGAAAAATCGGTCAGGCCCTTCAATGCATCGTGGATATCCTTGTCGGCACGCACGGCGAAGGCGTTGAAGCCCACGCGCTGCATGTAGAACAACTGGTCGCGCAGCACATCGCCGACAGCGCGCAATTCGCCGGTGTAGCCGAGGCGGGCGCGCAGGTTGTAGGCGATGGAATAGCCGCGGCCATCGGCGAACTTCGGGAAGTCCACGGCGATGACCTGGAATGGCGCCAAATCATCTTTCAGTTCTTCCGGACGCTCGTCGCTGGCGAACCAGACGCCGAGTTCCTTGCGGCCTTGCAGCGCGGCGCGTTGCGCCTGCCATACCTTCAGCGGCACGATGATCTTGCCTTCAGGGACGGCGACGCCTTCGGGCGTTTCGCCTTCGGTCAGGCGCAGTACGGTCCAGTCATCGCTGATGACGACTTTGTCTTTAATCAGATTAGGCACAGACGTCTTCTCCAGTGACATGATCAGCTTTGATCGGGGTTGCATAGACGAAATCCTTGAACGGCGTGACGCCGACGCGGCGCACGGTGTCGATGAAACGTTCGTCTTCGATGCGTTGTTTGACATAGACCTGCAGCAGGCGGTCGATCACGGTCGGCATCTGATGCGCCGAGAACGACGGGCCGATGATCTTGCCGATGCTCGACGTATTACCTTGCGCACCGCCCAGCGAAACCTGGTACCACTCGGCGCCATCCTTGTCGACACCCAGAATGCCGATGTTGCCGACGTGGTGGTGGCCGCAGGCGTTGATGCAGCCCGAGATGTTCAGTTCGATGTCGCCGATGTCGTGCTGGAAGTCGATATTGTCGAAACGTTCTGCAATGGCTTGTGCGATCGGGATCGATTTGGCATTGGCCAGCGAGCAGAAGTCACCGCCAGGGCAGCAGATGATGTCGGTCAGCAGGCCGATGTTTGGCGTGGCCAAGCCGTGCGCCTTGGCTTCTTTCCACAGCGCGTACAGTTCGCTTTTCTTGACGTCGGCCAGCACCAGATTCTGCTCGTGCGTGACGCGCAGTTCGGAGAAGCTGTAGCGGTCTGCCAGATCGGCAACGAAGTCCAGTTGGTCGGCGGTGATGTCGCCCGGCGGCACGCCGGTTTTCTTCAGCGACAGGATCGCAGCGGCATAACCGGGGACCTTGTGTTCCTTGACGTTGCGCTTGATCCAGTTGGCGAAGCCCTTGTCTTCAGCCTTCAGGCGTTCGTATTCGGCGTCAGTCGCCGGCAGCGTTTCGTAGGCAGGCTCGGTGAAGTAGTTCGCGACGCGTTGCAGTTCTTCTTCGGTCAGTGTCGAAGGACCGTCCTTGATGTGCTGCCATTCTTCTTCGACCTGGCGTGCAAATTCTTCAGGGCCGATGGCCTTGACCAGAATCTTGATGCGGGCCTTGTAGATGTTGTCGCGGCGACCGTACTGGTTGTACACGCGCAGGATCGCTTCCAGGTAAGACATCGCGTGCTTCCATGGCAGGAAGTCGCGGATCTGGCTACCGAGGATTGGTGTGCGGCCCATGCCGCCGCCGACCAGCACGCGGAAACCGACTTCGCCTGCTTCATTCTTGATCACGTGCAAACCAATGTCGTGCACGGCAGTCGCTGCGCGGTCTTGCTCGGAACCGCTGATGGCGATCTTGAATTTACGCGGCAGGTAAGCGAACTCGGGGTGGAAGGTGCTCCACTCGCGGATCAGTTCGGCGTAAGGACGCGGATCGACGATCTCGTCGGCGGCGACACCGGCCAGTTCGTCCGAAGTCGTGTTGCGGATGCAGTTGCCGGAGGTCTGGATGGCGTGCATTTCAACCGTGGCGAGTTCGGCCAGGATGTCCGGCGACTCTTCCAGCTTGATCCAGTTGAACTGAATGTTCTGGCGGGTGGTGAAGTGGCCGTAGCCGCGGTCGTATTTGCGCGCGATATGGGCAAACATGCGGACCTGGCGCGATGCCAGCAGACCGTAAGGAACCGCGATACGCAGCATGTAGGCGTGGCGTTGCAAGTACAGGCCGTTTTGCAGACGCAGGATGCGGAATTCATCCTCGATCAGTTCATCGGAGAGGCGGCGGCGCACTTGGTCTCGATACTGTGCAACTCGCTCTTTGACGATCAGATGATCGTATTGGTCATAGCGGTACATCTTGTGGTCCCTGTTAACGTCTTGTCGAAATCTTGCAGTCGAGATTCCGTGTGATTAAAAAAATAAAGGCCTGTAACTTAAAAAACCAACTTCAGGGCAACGCTCGTCAGCGTAACTGCCAGCAGGCCGCGCAAAAACTTCTCCGGCACCGCACGCGCAGCGAGCGAACCGATGGTGATGCCTGGCACCGAACCCAGCAACAAAGCGCCCAGCAGGCTCCAATCAATCGAACCGAGCCACCAATGGCCGAATGCAGCGATGGCCGTCAGCGGTACCGCGTAAGCGATATCGGTGCCGGCAATCTCAGCGGGCGACAAGCGCGGATAGAGCAGTACCAGCAGGGTAGCGCCGACAGCACCGGCGCCGATTGACGAAATCGTTACCAGGATGCCGAGCACGGCGCCGGCCGCGATGGTTGCGTTGGTCAGTTGCTGACCTTGCAAGTGACGCTCCGGATGGGCATTCAGCCATGCCTGAAGTTTACTCTTAAACAGCAATGCGATCACGGTCAGGAAAACCGATACCGCGATGGAATAGCGGATGACGAGGCTGATGCTGTCGCTGACGGCGCCAAAATGCTTGAGCAGCAGCGTGGCGACCACGGCGGCAGGCAGCGCGCCGTAGGACAGGCGACGCACGATATCCCAGCGCACGGTGCCTTTGAAACGATGCGCAAACGTCCCGGCCGTCTTCGTCGCCGAAGCAAAGGCCAGGTCTGTGCCGACCGCCACGCTGGGGTGGATGCCGAACAGCAACGTCAGTAAGGGAGTCATCAGCGAGCCGCCGCCGACACCGGTCAATCCGACCAGCAATCCCACAGCAAATCCGCTGACTACATAAGAAACAGTCATAACACCTCGTCTATAACAGGTCGAATCGTAATAAACTTAGGCCCTAAACCAAACTACTTACTATTTATTTGCTTATATGCACAATCGGCATATACAAATACAGTCGCTGAAAAAACCTGTTGAAAGTCTTCCTGAGAGGCCATGAGACCTCTTGCTACGGGCTTGAACAGGTTCTGAACATACAGAAGGACGGGTCATGAATCTGCATCAATTCCGCTTCGTCAGGGAGGCGGTAAGGCAAAACTACAACCTCACCGAAGCCGCCAAGGCGTTGTATACCTCGCAGCCAGGTGTCTCAAAGGCAATCATTGAGCTGGAAGAAGAACTTGGCGTCGACATCTTCACGCGTCACGGCAAGCGCATTCGCGGCCTGACCGAGCCGGGGCGTGCGGTGTTGCGCTCGGTTGAGCTGATCATGCAGGAAGTCGACGGCTTGAAGCGCATCGGCAAGGAATTCGCGGCCCACGACAGCGGCAGTTTCACTATCGCCACCACACATACCCAGGCGCGCTATTCGCTGCCGAAGGTGGTGCAGGCGTTCACGCAAAAATATCCTAAGGTCAGGTTGTCATTGCTGCAAGGCAATCCAAAGCAGATCACCGAGATGGTACGCAACGATCAGGCCGACATCGCCATCGCGACCGAAGCACTGGCCTCGGGCGAAGGACTTGTCTCTTTACCATGTTACCAATGGGAGCATGTCGTCGTCGTATCCGCCGACCATCCCTTGCTCAAGTCCAAGAACTTGTCGCTGGAAGAAATCGCGAGCTATCCGTTGATCACCTACGATGCCGCCTTCAGCGGCCGCAGCAAGATTGACCATGCCTTTGCTCTACGCGACCTGAAACCGGACATCGTGCTCGAAGCTATCGACGCCGACGTCATCAAGACCTATGTCGAACTGGGCATGGGCGTGGGCATCATCGCCGGAATGGCCTTTGACGCCGAGCGAGACCGCGGGCTGCGTTCGATTCCTGCCGGTCATCTGTTCGGCACCAATGTGTCGCGCGTGGCGTTGAAGCAGGGCGCTTATCTGCGCAGCTATGTTTATACCTTCATCGAATTGCTCGCTCCGACTCTCAATCGCAAGCTGATTGCGCAGGTCATGGAGGGCGAGAAGGACATGTACGAACTTTGACGAATTTTGACGAATTTTGACGAATTTTGAATCCGTCGGCTGCCGGTGACGCCGGCCGATGATCTGGAACTGATCCAATGATGCGAATGCTTGCCGGCCTGCATGGCCACACTTTGCGCCGTGTACGCCGTCTCTGGCTGCAATACGGAATTCTCTGGACGGGCGCAGTGCTGGTCGGTCTGGTGGCGGTGATGTATGCGTGGCTGATCGATTTCGGGTTTGCGATGTTCCGCATGATGCAGCGCGGTCACGAATGGCTGCCGTTGATTCTGACGCCCGCCATGAGTGCCTTGTGTGTCTGGCTGACGCGGCGTTTCTTTCAGGGCGCCGAAGGCAGCGGTATTCCGCAGGTCATCGCCTCCCTGGGCGAAGAGGGGGAGCTGCATGCCAAGCGTGCGCCCAAGCTCCTGTCCTTGAAGATCCTTGCCGGCAAGATCGGCGTGTCCTTTCTGGGTATTCTCGGCGGTTTCACCATCGGGCGCGAAGGGCCGACGGTGCAGGTTGGCGCGGCGCTGATGTTCCAGATGCGGCGCTTTTATCCGCGTCCCAGCGCCTTGCTGGAAAAACGCCTGATCCTGGCCGGAGCTGCCGCGGGTTTGTCGGCCGCCTTCAATACCCCCTTGGCCGGTATCGTCTTTGCAATTGAAGAGCTGTCACGCAACTTCGAACAGCGCGCCAGCGGTATTGTGATTACTACCATCATTTTTGCAGGCGTCGTTGCTCTGGGCCTGAACGGCAATTACACCTATTTCGGCACCATCAATGCCGGTGATGACAGCGCGCGCGAGTTGATTGTGGCTGTGGTCGTCAGCGGTGTGCTGATGGGTGTTGCGGGAGGAGTTTTCTGCTGGTTGCTGCTCAATACCCATAAATGGATCCCCGCGCCTTTGCGCACCTTGCGGGCAGAGCGCCCGGTTGTATTCGGCGCATTGTGCGGTCTGGTCGTGGCAATTGTCGGCATCTGCGCCGGCGGCATGACCTTCGGCAGCGGATACGCAGAAGCCAAGGGCTTGCTCACCGACCAGACGCAATTGTCGGCATGGTATCCACTCGCCAAAATGGTATCGATGGTGGGGTCATATTTGCCAGGCATTCCGGGCGGCATCTTCGCACCATCGCTGTCGATCGGTGCCGGTTTCGGTAATCTGCTGCACATGGTGTTTGATCACACCTCGCTGTCGATGCTCATTGCGCTGGCGATGGTGGGGTATCTGGCGGCAGTGACGCAATCGCCGATCACCGCTTTTGTCATCGTGATGGAAATGATCAACGGCCACGCGCTGGTTATTTCACTGATGGCGACCGCCTTGCTGGCGAGTCGTGTGTCGCGCTTCTTTGCACCGCCCTTGTATGAGGCGCTGTCGGAACGTTACGCGCAGCCGCATCGTTGAGTATTAGTTTGAGTTGTAAAAAAGCTGAGACCGCGAACGGTCTCAGCTTTTTTATTTGCTTCTCGGTTTACTGCTCTGCCTGACTATCAGACCTGCGCTACCGCTTTGGCAGCGGCGCGACAGCCTTCCAGCAGGAAGGACAGGCCGACCACCAGCACCAGTTCACCTTCGGCAGAGCGCGCGGTACCGGTAATGCCGTTGGTCTGGATTGCGGTCAACGGTTTGATCACCAGGTCAGCAGTGCCTTCCACGGCTTCGACGCCGAGGATATACGGATGCGGCACGGCCATGACAATACCAACGCGTTCGCTGCCCGGTTCATAGCCGAGCACGCCGGCCAGTGAATGCACCGGCAATGGACGACCCTGGTCGCGCAGCACCGGCGCACCACCGACTTCGTCGAACTCGGCGGGCAATTCCACCACGCGTTCCACGACTGCCATCGGCAACGCCAACGCTGCACCGGCGGTACGTACCAGCATGGTCGGGATGATCGACAATTCAATCGGCAAACGGATCGAGAAGCGGGTACCGACGCCCAGTGTGGAATCGATGCGGATTGTGCCGCGATGTTTTTCCACCGCAGTTTTCACCACGTCCATGCCGACGCCGCGGCCGGACACGCTCGATGCTACTTCCTTGGTCGAGAAGCCCGGCAGGAACACCAGTTGCAGTGCTTCGTCGTGGCTTTGTGCTTCGTGTTCGCCGATCAGGCCCTTGCCGATTGCCTTCTTGCGCAGGAAATCGGGATCCATGCCTTTGCCGTCGTCGAAAATTTCAATCATGACGCTGCTGGCCTCTTGCCATGCCTTCAGCGAAATGGTTGCCTTGTTCGGCTTGCCGGCAGCACCACGGTCGGTTTCAATACCGTGGTCGAGCGAGTTACGCAGCATGTGGACCAGCGGATCGTAGAGGCTGTCTACGACGACACGGTCGACTTCGGTTTCTGCACCGGAGATCGCCAGATCAACGTCCTTGCCCAGATCCTTGGCCAATTCGCGCACCAGTCGTGGGAATTTCTGGAACAGGCGACCGACCGGCTGCATGCGCGTTGACAGCGTGGCGCGTTGCAGTTCGCTGGAGTAGCGCGAAGCGCGTCCCAGAGTTTCGGCCAGTGTCGACATCAGCGAGGCGGCGGTGCCTTCGAACTTGAACTGCTGCAGCTTTTCCAGCAGCACGGCAGCCTGATTGGCGGCCTGTACCGATTCGCCCGCAACTTCCAGCAGAGCATCGAGCTTGCCGGCATCGATACGGATGCTTTCTTCTTTGCCGCCACCAGGTTGATTGTCGGTTGCGCGACGGGCCGGCGCGGCGGCAGGCGCAGCTGCTTTTGGTGTTGCTGAAGGCAGCGATTTGGGATGGCCGGAGGCGGCTACTTCGGCGTCGGGTGCTTCAGCCGGCATATCGGCAGCGGCAATCGTTGCCGCCACCGGTGCACCGCTGGCGGATGCATTGTCGACCCCGCCGGAAACAGCCTGATACAGCGCGTTCCAGTCCAATGATCCATCTGCGCCAAGCACACTGGCGCCACCATTGGCAGAAGGCGTCGACACCGTTGCTGAGCTTGACGATACTGCTACCGGAGCAGAAGCCGGAGCTGCCGCTGGAGCAGGTGCCGCAGCGACAGGCGCTGCAGCGTTGCCCTCAATGGCCTGCGTCAGGATGTCTTCCAGATCTTGCGGCATCGATGCGAGGCTGGCAGGATCGGCGCCGTTGGCCAGCTCAGTGAGCTGATCGGCGACAAAGCCGCTGGCTTGCAGCGCGGCTTCGATCGCCAGCGGCGTGACCGGTGCTTTACCCGTACGCAGTGCGTCGAACAGGTTTTCCGTCAAGTGACAGGCCGATACCATGGCCGGCAGATTGACGAAGCCGGCTCCACCTTTGATGGTGTGGAAGGCACGGAAAACCGCGTTGAGAATTTCCAGGTCGTCAGGATGCCGTTCAAGAGTCAGCAGATGCTCTTCAACGTTAGTCGCGAGGTCCAATGCCTCGACGACAAAATCCTTGAGCATTTCGTCATCCATTAGAACCCCAGGCTATCGAGTAAGTCGTCCACATCATTTTGCACCATGGCGGAGCCGGGAGCGGAAGGCCCGTTAAGCAGTTCTGGTGGTTTTTCCATCGCCGCTTTGACTTCTGGCGGTGCATTGTCACGCAGCAGCTGAGCCAGTTCGCGCTCGGCGATGGCAGTGATGCCGACAATCTTCTTGATCAACTGACCGGTGATGTCCTGGAAGTCCTGCGCCATCATGATTTCAAGCATGCGGGCTTTTTCGACCTCGGTAGCTTCGATGACGGCGGAGGAGAACTTCTTGGAGTCAGTCGCCAGGTTCTTGAATTCATCGATCGTCATCTGGCCGGCGAACAGGCGGGCCCAGCGATCGTCGATATCCTTGGCTTTGCTGGCTAGCGCATCCTGGGCTGGCATGCCGGCATCGATCGTGTTCAAGACCTTGTTGGCGGCTTGTTCGGTCAATGTGGCAACGTGTTCCAGACGGCCTTGCGCATCGCCGATCTGCGATGCGACATCCGACAGGGAGCGGTCATAGCCGAGCTCGCGCATCGAATCGTGCAACAGGCGCACGATGCCGCCCAGACGTTCGTACATGGGTTTGTCGGACTGATCTTCTAGCGATGCAGCCGGGCTCGCGGAGGGCGCGGGTTCTGCCGCTGCAGTCGCAGCAGGCAGCGTTTGCGCTGAAATCTCGTCGAATAGTGCCTCTAAATCAACATCGTCACTCATGATCTTTTTTTCTCCATACAAATTTGATGCGTTATTTGCTTCTGCCGCAGATGCAGACGATCTGTCACAACTGAATTACATGGGATTACGACGAGATGGTTCGGTGATAGAGGCTCCTGTTCTGACAGATGGCTCAGGAAATTCATGTCGTCTTATGCATATCGGCCAGGAAAAACAAACCTGTAGCAACCTGACCGTTGCACTCGCTTGCTGTACCGGATGTGTTCTGTTGCTGAATTCCCCGCGTGACGCCTCGGTCGAGACGGACTTCTGCTATTTGTTGAACAGATTATAAGTCCCTGTCAAGCAGCTCCATCGGCTAAAAAGCGATGAAAATTCCCCATTTCAATGACGTTATAACGACGATATTGGTTTGCAGGCAATCTTACTGCAAGGGTGCTTCGTTTGTCATCACAGATTGCCGGGCGTGGCGTTGCCGCATACAATTGCGCCGTTTTGGTGCTCGCCGGTGCAGTCGCACCCTCGTCCAGCGAGTTAAACGGGAAGTACGGCGCGGAAAGACGGTTCAAATATTGTCGACCCGCCAACGTACGCTGCCCCCGCAACGGTAAACAAGCGCTGTCGTCGTCGACAGCAAACTGCCATGGTTCGCCACTGTGCTCGTCCTGACCCTGTTCAAAGCAGAGTCAGTATGCATGGGAAGGTGTGGCAGTCGGTGCGGCCGTTGTTTTTTCGGCCATTTTGCCAGCTTGCAGCCCGGATACCGGCCAGACAGGGGAAGGGTAATACCTTCAAATTCAATCCGGCTTGCGGGGAGGCAGGCTGGAAATGCATATCAGAAACAAATCATGAAACATTTCACTTTGTCCTGGCGCCTCGTCGCCGGGCCAGCCATTGCTGCTTCGGCGGTGTTGTCGGCTTTTCCGAGCCAGGCGGTGGCAGAACAAACTACCTCAAACATCAATGCAAGCGGCGCAACAAGCAATCTGATGCCGGTCGTGGTAACGGCGTCACGTTTCCCCAACGACCCTGCATTCAGCCCGGTTGGCGCGACCGTCATCAGCGCCGATGACATCCGCAACGCTGGCATCGACAACGTCAACGAAGCAATCCGCAAACTCGGTGGTGTGTATGGACGCCAAAGTTTGGCCGGGCCGGGCGACTATGCGCTCGACATGCGCGGGTTCGGCAGCAATGGTGATCAGAACATGGTGATCCTGATCGACGGCGTGCGCCTTTCGGAAAACGAATTGTCTACCGCCTTGTTGTCGTCGGTACCCATCGATAGCGTCGAGCGTATTGAAATCATACGCGGTGGCAGCAGCGTGTTGTATGGCGACGGCGCGACCGGCGGCACGATCCAGATCATTACAAAGCGACCGACGGCGGATGCTATCCACGGCACTGTGATCGGTGAGGTAGGCAGCGACGGCCTGCGCAGCGGACGGGCCAGCGTCGCAAAGGGATGGGACGGCTTCGCCCTGAATGCTGCTTACAGCAAACAGCGTTCCGACAACTATCGCGACAACAACAATAGCGATCAGGAAAATTTCAGCGGTGCAGCGCAATGGTTTTCCAATCAAGGGCGCTTTGGACTGCGCATTGATCTGGCGCGCGCCAACTATGGTTTGCCAGGTTCGCTGACGATGGCGCAGTTTCTTGCCAATCCACGTCAGACCGCCAATCCTAAGGACTACGGCTCTTATGACAGTGATCGCATCACGGCCTTCTTCGAGCGCAAGTTGGGTACATTCGATCTTGCCGCAGAGCTGTCGCATCGCGAGAAAATTTCGCGCTCCAGCTATGGCGGCGCTGCCGTCACCGAAGTGCACAGCCGTACCACGCAGTTCTCACCACGCCTGCGCCAGGTTGCCGAAGGCCGATTACTGAAGAACGAAGTGGTCACGGGGATCGATTATTCCGAATGGCAGATCGGCAACATCAACGGGAGCAGCGATGCTTCGCAGACCGCGCGCGCCGCTTATGTGCGTGACGAATTGCAGATCGCCGGGAACACGCGCATCGCGCTCGGCGCACGTCATGAAGTATTCGACAAGAAGAGCGTCATCGGCGGCTATGACAAGGGGCAGGGAGTCAACGCCTGGGATGCGCAGGTGAGTCACGCGGTCGTCCCGTCCGTGCGCATTTTCGGTAAGGCAGGGCAAAGTTATCGTTTGCCGACTGCGGATGAAAACGGGTTCACTGCTTTGGCCACAGGACAAATTCTCAAGCCGCAAACATCGCACGATCTGGAGTTCGGTGCGACGCTGGGCGAACCAGACAACAACGCCACGCTCAAGTGGTTCCGCCATCGTCTCAAGGATGAGTTGTTTTTCGATCCGACCGTTGGCGCATTCGGCGCCAACGTCAACCTCGACCCGACCAAACGCCAGGGCGTCGAGTTGGAAGCCAGCGCACGTCTGAATCAAGACTTCAGCCTGAAAGCCAACTTCCAGCACGTCGTCGCCACCTTCACCGGCGGTTCCAATGCCGGCAAGGAGATGGTGCTGGTGCCGAAGAACACCGCATCCGCCCGCCTGAACTGGAACTATGGAAGTCAGACTGCCAATGTCGGCGTCTTGTGGGCCGACTCTCAACGTTACGGCAGCGATTTCAGCAACACCTGCAATGCCCGCATGCCGTCTTACACGACATTCGACGCGCGTTACGCTGTGCGCGTAAGTGCGTGGGAGTTCGCGCTCACGGGGAGCAATCTGACCAACAAGGACTATTTTTCGCAGGCTTTCAGTTGCGCCGGCGGCATCTATCCGGATAGTGGACGTACAGTAAAATTCACCGCACGTTACGACTTCTAAAGCAGACCGCCGACTTCAAAGGACTTCATGCGCCGTGCAATCCTGCTGTTAATTTGCCTGACGGTACTCGCCGGGCTGGCACTCACCTTCGCAGGCCTCTGCGGCAGCACCGGTTGCCTGCGCCTGAATGGCGACCCGGACAATATCGCCATGCTGCTGGCCTTGCGTGTACCGCGTGCGCTTACCGCATTCACGGTCGGCGCGTTGCTGGCGATGGCAGGCGCACTGATGCAGGTCTTGTTGCGCAATCCCCTGGCGGAACCCTATGTGCTTGGCGTCTCCGGCGGTTCTGCCGCCGGGGCGTTATTGGCGATGCTGATGGCGGCTTCCATCGGCCTGCCGCGTCAGAATATCGCGGCTGTCGGCGCAGTGCTGGGGGCGGGTGTCGCAGTTGTATT
>Ga0209913_1000215_pt1 | contig 58520 bp, 34 predicted proteins | sample PersoiDNA2013203_FD_185805 | JGI IMG/M metagenome (GOLD analysis project Ga0209913, IMG submission 185805) | Permafrost soil microbial communities from the Arctic, to analyse light accelerated degradation of dissolved organic matter (DOM) -... | ecosystem: Environmental > Terrestrial > Soil >...
GCGATCACCAAAGGTTCGCCGAAGCCACATACCGACAAAGTCGGTACGCTGACCCGCGCACAAGCTGAAGAAATCGCTAAATTGAAAACCCCTGATCTGACCGCTGCCGACATGGATGCTGCTGTACGCACCATCGCTGGTTCCGCTCGTTCGATTGGTATCACGGTGGAAGGTGTTGTATAATGGCTAAGTTATCCAAACGTATCAAGGCTTTGAAAGCCAAAGTCGACCGTACCAAAGTGTACGCTTTCGACAATGCTGTCGCTCTGATCAAAGAGTGCGCAACGGCCAAGTTCAATGAATCGATCGACGTATCGGTACAGCTGGGTGTTGATCCTAAGAAATCCGACCAAGTGGTGCGCGGCTCCGTCGTGCTGCCAGCTGGTACCGGCAAAACCGTACGCGTGGCAGTCTTCGCGTCGGGCGAAAAAGCAGAAGCTGCCAAAGCAGCTGGCGCCGACATCGTTGGTATGGAAGACCTGGCTGAGTCGATCAAAGCCGGTAACATGCCTTTCGATATCGTTATCGCTTCGCCAGATACCATGCGTATCGTTGGTACCCTGGGTCAGATCCTGGGCCCACGCGGCCTGATGCCTAACCCTAAAGTGGGCACCGTTACTGCTGACGTCGCTACCGCCGTGAAAAACGCGAAAGCCGGTCAAGTTCAGTACCGTACCGACAAATCCGGTATCATCCACGCTACCATCGGCCGTAAATCGTTCGCTGACGCAGATCTGAAATCGAATCTGGTCGCACTGATCGACGCACTGAACAAAGCCAAGCCAGCATCGAGCAAAGGCGTGTACCTGCGCAAAGTTTCGCTGTCGTCGACCATGGGCGCTGGCGTCCGTGTTGACCAGGCTAGCCTGGCAGCTTAAGTAACAGAATCAAGTCCTGTAGCGCCTTCGGGCGCTGCGGGCGCATCTTTGGGCTGTCTGCCTGGTGTTCGCACCAGGCAGGCAGACAATCAAAGACCGTTGGGCCGACTGCGATCGCACATGCAGAAGGTTAATAGGCTTGCCGGCAACGGCAAGTGCCCAACGCAGATGGTGTACCCGAACAAGTTTTGTAGTCCTCATGCTGCGTGAATCCATCCGCTCAGTTTAGTACTTCTTGACTTCGGACGCCGTGTTCGAACCGATGCAAGGCGCTCAACCACTCGGTTGTGATTGCCGAACATCATTTAAGGAGGTTGACCGTGAGTCTCAATCTGAATGACAAAAAGGCCGTCGTCGCCGAAGTTTCCGCACAAGTAGCAAATGCGCAAACGATCGTCGTGGCCGAATATCGTGGCATCCAGGTTGGTCACTTGACGCAACTGCGTGCTAAAGCGCGTGCCCAAGGCGTGTACCTGCGTGTGTTGAAAAACACTCTGGCTCGTCGCTCCGTTGAAGGTACCGCATTCGCCAGCCTGGCAGATGCCATGACCGGCCCGTTGATCTACTCGATCTCGGCCGATGCCGTTGCAGCAGCTAAAGTCATCGCTGACTTCGCTAAAACCAACGACAAACTGGTCATCAAAGCAGGTAACTACGCAGGCAAGCCGCTGGATACAGCTGCTGTCACCGCGTTGGCGAGCATTCCTAGCCGTGAAGTTCTCATCTCGCAGTTGTTGGGCGTTATGCTGGCTCCGGTTTCGGGCTTTGCACGTGGTCTGGCTGCCCTGGCAGCGAAAAAAGGCGAAGGCGCCGAAGCTCCTGCAGAAGAAGCAGCAGCAGAAGAAGCCCCAGCAGCCGCTTAATTGCGCGCGCTTTTTTCTCTCAGTACCAATCTGATGTAACTAACGTAATAAATTTAGGAGTTTCAAAATGGCAATTAGCAAAGACGATATCCTGGAAGCAGTTAGCGCCATGTCCGTAATGGACCTGAACGACCTGGTTAAAGCATTCGAAGAAAAATTCGGCGTGTCCGCAGCAGCAATGGCTTCGGCCGGTCCTGCAGCAGGCCCAGCAGCAGCTGCTGAAGAACAAACCGAATTCAACGTCATTCTGGACAGCTTCGGCGCAAACAAAGTTGGCGTCATTAAAGCAGTTCGCGAAATCACCGGCCTGGGCTTGAAAGAAGCTAAAGACCTGGTCGATGGCGCACCAAAAACTGTGAAAGAAGCAGTGTCGAAAGCTGACGCTGAAGCAGCACAGAAGAAACTGGTAGAAGCCGGCGCAACCGCTTCGATCAAGTAATATCTGTACCGGCGGCAGTTAGCGCCCGAGTCAAAGTCTGAGGTTTCCCCTCGCAAGGGGGGAAATCCGACTTTGGCTCCTTTGTCGTCTGCATCGTATTTGTCATGTAGTTGTAGCAGCAGTTTTTATTCGATTCAAGCCGGAAAGCAGAGCCTTGAGGTTTCGTCTGTGTCACACGCAGCGGTGCAAACGAACACTTGCAAAACCTGAATTTTCTATCCTTTCTGTCACTCACGGAGTGTCCATGCACTACTCATTTACTGAGAAGAAACGCATTCGCAAATCATTCGCGAAGCGCGCCAACGTTCACCACGTTCCGTTCCTGCTGGCGACCCAGCTCGAGTCTTATCATAGCTTCTTGCAAGAGGACATAGCACCGTCCGGCCGCAAGAATGATGGCCTGCAGTCGGCTTTCACTTCGATTTTCCCTATCGTGTCGCACAATGGTTTTGCGCGTCTCGAATTCTTGTCGTACGTCCTGGGCGATCCTGCCTTTGACGTCAAAGAATGTCAACAACGTGGCCTGACGTTCGCGTCGCCGCTGCGCGCGAAAGTGCGCCTGGTGATCCTGGACAAGGAATCGCCAACCAAGCCTGTCGTCAAAGAGATGAAGGAACAGGAAGTCTACATGGGCGAATTGCCGCTCATGACGACCACTGGTTCGTTCGTGATCAACGGCACGGAGCGGGTTATCGTTTCCCAGTTGCACCGTTCGCCTGGCGTGTTCTTCGAGCACGACCGCGGCAAGACTCACTCGTCCGGTAAACTGCTGTTCTCCGCGCGTATCATTCCTTACCGCGGTTCGTGGCTGGACTTCGAGTTCGACCCGAAAGACATCCTGTTCTTCCGCGTCGACCGCCGCCGCAAGATGCCAGTAACGATCCTGCTCAAAGCCATCGGCATGTCGCATGAGCAAATCCTGGCCAATTTCTTTGTCTTCGACAATTTCAACCTGCGCTCCGAAGGCGCGGAAATGGAATTCGTCGCCGAACGTCTGCGCGGCGAAGTGGCGCGCTTTGACATCGTCGACAAGTCGGGCAAGACCCTGGTGCTGAAAGACAAGCGTATCAACGCCAAGCACGTGCGTGATATCGAAGCTGCCGGCATCAAGCACATTTCCGTACCGGAAGATTACCTGCTGGGCCGCGTATTGGCGAAGAACATCGTCGATGGCGACACCGGTGAAGTCGTCGCTTCCGCGAACGATGAGCTGACGGAAGACTTGCTGGGCCGTTTGCGCGACGCCAACATTTCCGAAATCCAGACCTTGTACACCAACGACCTGGATCAGGGCGCCTACATCTCGCAAACCCTGCGTATCGACGACACCGCCGATCAGATGGCTGCGAAAGTGGCGATCTACCGCATGATGCGTCCAGGCGAACCGCCAACGGAAGACTCCGTTGAAGCGCTGTTCAATGGCCTGTTCTACAACTCGGACCGCTACGACCTGTCGGCCGTGGGCCGCATGAAGTTCAATCGCCGCATTGGCCGCGATGAACTGACCGGCGCCATGACCCTGTCGAACGAAGACGTGCTGGCCGTGATCAAGATCCTGGTGGAACTGCGCAATGGCCGCGGCGAAGTCGACGATATCGATCACCTGGGTAACCGTCGCGTACGTTGCGTGGGCGAACTGGCCGAGAATCAATTCCGCGCCGGCCTGGTGCGTGTTGAGCGCGCCGTCAAGGAACGCCTCGGCCAAGCCGAAGCGGACAACCTGATGCCACACGATCTGATCAACTCGAAGCCGATTTCGGCTGCGATTCGCGAGTTCTTCGGTTCGTCCCAGCTGTCGCAGTTTATGGACCAAACCAATCCTCTGTCGGAAATTACCCACAAGCGCCGTGTATCGGCTCTGGGACCCGGCGGTCTGACACGCGAACGCGCCGGCTTTGAAGTGCGCGACGTGCATCCGACCCACTACGGCCGCGTCTGCCCGATCGAGACACCGGAAGGTCCGAACATTGGTCTGATCAACTCGCTGGCTCTGTATGCCCGCCTGAATGAATACGGCTTCCTGGAAACCCCGTACCGCAAGGTCGAAGGTTCCAAGATTACCGATCAGATCGACTACCTGTCCGCCATCGAAGAAGGCCGCTACATCATCGCTCAGGCGAATGCGACCATCAGCGATGAAGGCACGCTGTCCGATGAACTGGTCTCGGCCCGTGAAGCCGGCGAAACCATTCTGGTCTCCCCGGAGCGCATCCAGTACATGGACGTGGCGCCAGGCCAGATCGTTTCCGTCGCTGCCTCGCTGATTCCGTTCCTCGAACACGATGATGCAAACCGTGCATTGATGGGCGCCAACATGCAACGCCAGGCTGTGCCTTGCTTGCGTCCGGAAAAAGCACTGGTCGGTACCGGTATCGAACGCACCGTTGCGGTCGACTCGGGCACCACCGTGCAAGCCTTGCGTGGCGGTATCGTCGATTACATCGATGCGGGCCGTGTCGTGATTCGCGTCAACGATGACGAAGCCACCGCTGGTGAAGTGGGCGTCGACATCTACAACCTGATCAAGTACACCCGTTCGAACCAGAACACCAACATCAACCAGCGTCCTATCGTGCAAGTGGGCGACCGTGTTGCCAAGCGCGACGTGATCGCCGACGGCGCATCGACCGACCTGGGTGAATTGGCGCTGGGCCAGAACATGACCGTGGCTTTCATGCCATGGAATGGTCTGAACTTCGAAGATTCGATCCTGATCTCGGAAAACGTCGTCAAGGACGACCGCTACACCTCGATTCACATCGAAGAGTTGTCGGTAGTTGCCCGTGACACGAAACTGGGCGCGGAAGAAATTACGCGCGACATCTCGAACCTGGCTGAAAATCAGCTGGCACGTCTGGATGAGTCCGGTATCGTCTACATCGGCGCTGAAGTCCAAGCCGGCGACACCCTGGTCGGTAAAGTGACGCCTAAAGGCGAAACCCAGCTGACCCCGGAAGAGAAGCTGCTGCGCGCGATTTTCGGCGAAAAAGCCTCGGACGTAAAAGATACGTCGCTGCGCGTGCCTTCGGGCATGATCGGTACCGTGATCGACGTGCAAGTCTTCACGCGTGAAGGTATCGTGCGCGACAAGCGCGCCCAGCAAATTATCGATGACGAACTGAAACGCTTCCGTCTGGATCTGAACGATCAGATGCGTATCGTGGAAGGCGATGCCTTCCAGCGTCTGGAAAAAATGCTGATCGGCAAAGTTGTCAACGGCGGCCCTAAAAAGCTGGCCAAAGGCGCCAAGATCACCAAGGATTACCTGGCCGATCTGGACAAATACCACTGGTTCGACATCCGTCCTGCGGATGACGATGCAGCGGTAGCGCTGGAAGCGATCAAGGAATCGATCAACGAGAAGCGTCACCAGTTCGACCTGGCCTTCGAAGAGAAGCGCAAGAAACTGACGCAAGGCGATGAGCTGCAACCAGGCGTGCAAAAAATGGTCAAGGTGTACCTGGCCGTGAAACGCCGCCTGCAGTCGGGCGACAAGATGGCAGGTCGCCACGGTAACAAGGGTGTGGTTTCCCGTATTGTTCCTGTGGAAGACATGCCATACATGGCCGACGGCACGCCAGCCGACGTTGTGCTGAACCCGCTGGGTGTTCCTTCACGGATGAACGTCGGTCAGATTCTCGAGACTCACTTGGGCTGGGCTGCCAAGGGTCTGGGTATCCGCATCGGCGAAATGCTGAAGGCGCAAACCAAGGTCGAGCAAATGCGCAAGTATCTGACGACGATCTACAACGACAATGGCCGCGCAGAAGATCTGGACAAGTTTGATGATGAAGAGATCATGAAACTGGCCGAGAATCTGAAAAAAGGTGTGCCATTCGCCACGCCAGTGTTTGACGGCGCGAACGAAGAAGAGATCCGCCGCATGCTGGACCTGGCGTATCCGGACGACATCGCCAAGAACCTGGGCATGACCCCGTCGAAGAACCAGGTGACCATGTATGACGGTCGCACCGGTGAAGCGTTCGAGCGCAAGGTCACTGTCGGCGTCATGCACATGCTGAAACTGCATCACTTGGTCGATGACAAGATGCATGCGCGTTCGACCGGTCCTTACTCGCTGGTGACGCAACAGCCGCTGGGTGGTAAAGCCCAGTTCGGTGGTCAGCGTTTCGGTGAGATGGAAGTCTGGGCACTGGAAGCGTATGGCGCGTCGTATGTCTTGCAAGAGATGTTGACCGTCAAGTCCGATGACGTGAATGGCCGTACCAAAGTGTACGAGAACCTGGTCAAGGGCGACCACGTGATCGACGCCGGCATGCCGGAATCGTTCAACGTGCTGGTCAAGGAAATCCGTTCGCTGGGTATCGATATCGACCTCGAACGCAACTAAAAGACAGCTACCTGTCATTTGGTTTGGGAAACACAAAGCCCGGCTGGGAAACCACGCCGGGCAATGTAGTCTCAGGAATATAGAAATTTAATCACCTCTGGAGTGATACATGAAAGCACTGCTCGATCTATTCAAGCAAGTACAGACCAACGAGACCTTCGATGCAATCAAGATCGGTCTCGCTTCGCCTGAGAAAATCCGTTCGTGGTCCTACGGCGAAGTCAAAAAGCCGGAAACCATCAACTACCGTACCTTCAAGCCTGAGCGCGATGGCCTGTTCTGCGCCAAGATCTTTGGCCCGATCAAGGATTACGAGTGCCTGTGCGGCAAGTACAAGCGCCTGAAACACCGCGGCGTGATCTGCGAAAAGTGCGGCGTCGAAGTCACGCTGGCCAAGGTGCGCCGCGAGCGCATGGGCCACATCGAGCTGGCCTCGCCGACCGCGCACATCTGGTTCCTGAAGTCGCTGCCGTCGCGTCTGGGCATGGTCCTGGACATGACCCTGCGGGACATCGAACGCGTGCTGTACTTTGAAGCATACGTCGTGACCGATCCGGGCATGACTCCGCTGAAGAAGTGCCAGATCATGTCGGAAGACGATTACGCCGCCAAGTACGAAGAGTACGGCGACGACTTCACCGCCTTCATGGGCGCCGAAGGTATCCGTGAACTGCTGCGCTCGATCGACATCCACCGCGATGCCGAAACGCTGCGCGTGGAACTGAAGGAATCGAAATCCGAAGCCAAGATCAAGAAATACGCCAAGCGCCTGAAAGTGCTGGAAGCGTTCCAACGTTCGGGCATCAAGCCTGACTGGATGATCATGGAAGTGCTGCCAGTGCTGCCGCCGGAACTGCGTCCGCTGGTACCGCTGGATGGTGGCCGTTTCGCGACCTCGGATCTGAACGATCTGTATCGCCGCGTCATCAACCGTAACAACCGCCTGAAACGCCTGATGGAGCTGCGCGCTCCAGAGATCATCACGCGCAACGAAAAGCGCATGCTGCAAGAAGCAGTCGATTCGCTGCTGGACAATGGCCGTCGCGGCAAAGCGATGACCGGCGCCAACAAGCGTCCGCTGAAATCCTTGGCAGAAATGATCAAGGGCAAGGGCGGCCGTTTCCGTCAAAACTTGCTGGGCAAACGCGTCGATTACTCCGGTCGTTCGGTCATCGTCGTCGGCCCTCAGCTTAAGTTGCATCAGTGCGGCTTGCCGAAACTGATGGCGCTGGAACTGTTCAAGCCATTCATTTTCAATAAACTGGAACTGATGGGTCTGGCGACCACGATCAAGGCAGCGAAAAAGCTGGTCGAGATTCAAGAGCCGGTCGTGTGGGACATCCTGGAAGACGTGATTCGCGAACATCCGATCATGTTGAACCGCGCACCAACCTTGCACCGCCTGGGTATCCAGGCCTTCGAGCCAGTCCTGATTGAAGGCAAGGCCATCCAGTTGCACCCACTCGTCTGCGCCGCATTCAACGCCGACTTTGACGGTGACCAAATGGCGGTCCACGTTCCTCTGTCGATCGAAGCGCAGATGGAAGCACGCACTTTGATGCTGGCATCGAACAACATCCTGTTCCCATCGAACGGCGAACCGTCGATCGTGCCGTCGCAGGATATCGTGCTGGGTCTGTACTACGCGACACGCGAAGCGATCAATGCGAAGAACGAAGGGATGATGTTCCCTGACGTCTCGGAAGTGATCCGCGCCTACGACAACAAGGAAGTCGAACTGACGACCCGCGTGACCGTGCGTATTACGGAATACCCGAAAAACGCCGAAACGGGCGAATTCGAGAAAACGATTACCCGCTACGAAACGACGATCGGCCGTGCGATCCTGTCGGAAATTCTGCCTAAAGGCTTGCCGTTCTCCGTCCTGAACCGCGCGCTGAAAAAGAAAGAAATTTCCAAGCTGATCAACACGTCGTTCCGCAAGTGCGGCCTGCGCGCCACCGTGGTGTTCGCAGACAAACTGATGCAATCGGGTTTCCGCCTGGCGACACGCGCCGGTATCTCGATCTGCGTCGACGACATGCTGGTACCACCGCAAAAAGTCACCCTGATCGCGGCGGCCGAATCGGAAGTCAAGCAGATCGAACAGCAATACGCCTCGGGTCTCGTGACCGCCGGCGAGCGTTACAACAAGGTAGTCGATATCTGGGGCAAAACCTCGGATGAAGTCGGCAAGGCCATGATGGACCAGCTCAAAGTCGAAGACGTGATCCGCCGCGACGGCACCAAGTCGACGCAAGAATCGTTCAACGCCATTTACATGATGGCCGACTCCGGCGCGCGCGGTTCCGCAGCCCAGATTCGTCAGTTGGCCGGTATGCGTGGTCTGATGGCCAAACCGGATGGCTCGATTATCGAAACGCCGATTACCGCGAACTTCCGCGAAGGTCTGAACGTTTTGCAGTACTTCATTTCGACCCACGGTGCGCGTAAAGGTCTGGCCGATACGGCGCTGAAAACGGCGAACTCCGGTTATCTGACGCGTCGTCTGGTTGACGTGACGCAGGATCTGGTCGTCATCGAGGACGATTGCGGCACCATGAACGGCGCGCTGATGAAGGCGCTGGTTGAAGGTGGTGAAGTCATCGAAGCGCTGCGCGACCGTATCCTCGGCCGCGTTACCGTGCACGATGTCGTCCATCCTGAAACCCAGGAAACGCTGTACGAAGCCGGTTCGCTGCTGGACGAAGACATGGTCGAAGAGATCGAGCGTCTGTCCATCGATGAAGTCAAGGTGCGTACGCCACTGACTTGCGACACGCGCTTCGGCCTGTGCGCCAAGTGCTATGGCCGCGACCTGGGCCGCGGCATGCTGGTCAACGCCGGCGAAGCCGTCGGTGTGGTGGCAGCGCAGTCGATTGGTGAGCCGGGTACCCAGCTGACCATGCGTACGTTCCACATTGGTGGTGCGGCATCGCGTGCAGCAGTGGCATCGTCGGTGGAAGCGAAGTCGAACGGTACTATCCGCTTCACGGCAACCATGCGTTACGTGACGAACGGCAAGGGCGCGCAAATCGTCATTTCCCGTTCCGGCGAAGTGCTGATCACCGACGACCATGGCCGTGAGCGTGAGCGTCATAAAGTGCCGTACGGCGCGACCCTGATCGTCAAGGACGGTCTGGTCATCAAAGCTGGTACGGCCCTGGCAACGTGGGATCCGCTGACCCGTCCGATCATTACCGAATACGCCGGTCAAGTGCGTTTCGAGAACGTCGAAGAAGGCGTCACCGTAGCCCGTCAGGTCGACGAAGTGACCGGTCTGTCCACCCTGGTGGCGATCGATGCGAAACGTCGCGGTTCGTTGACGAAAACGTTGCGTCCGCAAGTCAAGCTGATCAACGAGGCGAACGAAGAAGTCAAGATCGCCGGCACCGAACACTCGGTGGCGATCGGCTTCCAGGTCGGCGCGCTGATCATGGTCAAGGACGGTCAACAGGTATCGGTTGGTGAAGTGCTGGCACGTATTCCTACCGAATCGCAAAAAACGCGCGATATTACCGGTGGTTTGCCACGCGTTGCGGAACTGTTCGAAGCGCGCTCGCCGAAAGATGCCGGTATGCTGGCGGAAGTCACGGGTACGGTTGCGTTCGGTAAAGAAACCAAGGGCAAGCAGCGTCTGGAAATCACGGACATGGACGGCAACAAGCATGAGTTCTTGATCACCAAGGACAAACAAGTGCTGGTGCATGACGGCCAAGTCGTGAACAAGGGCGAGATGATCGTGGACGGCCCGGCCGATCCGCAAGACATCCTGCGCCTGCTGGGTATCGAAGCACTGGCACGTTACATCGTCGACGAAGTGCAAGACGTGTACCGTCTGCAAGGCGTGAAGATCAATGACAAGCACATCGAAGTGATCGTGCGTCAGATGCTGCGCCGTGTGCAGATCGTCAATGCTGGCGACACCAACTACATCGTTGGCGAGCAGGTAGAGCGTTCGGAACTGCTGGATCAGAACGACCTGATGGAAGCCGGAAACAAAATTCCTGCGACCTACGAAAACGTTCTGCTGGGTATTACCAAGGCTTCGTTGTCGACCGATTCGTTCATCTCGGCCGCATCGTTCCAGGAAACCACCCGCGTGCTGACCGAAGCGGCGATCATGGGCAAGCGCGATGGTTTGCGCGGCCTGAAAGAGAACGTCATCGTCGGCCGCCTGATTCCTGGCGGTACGGGCCTGGCCTTCCACCGCGCACGCAAAGAAAAAGAAGCGTGGGAAGTGGAAGAGCGTCAAGCACTGCTGCTGGCCGAGAAAGCTTCGATGGCCGGCGAAGCTGCCGAAGCGTTGCAGGATATCGAAAGCCAGCAACACCACGGCGACGAAGCGTAATCTACGCTTCCAGCTGACAAGAACGGCACCTGCGGGTGCCGTTTTTTTTGTCCGTACGGCGCATTTCCACCGCACACGCAAGGAGAAGGCCGCGTGGGAAGTGGAGGAATCTCAAGCCCCGCTGCCGGTCGATAAGGCCGCCCTGGCCAGTGAAGCCACCGAAGATTTGCTAGCTATCGAAAGCCAGCAACACCACGGCGACGAAGCGTAATTGACGCTGTCAGCTGACAAGAACGGCACCTTCGGGTGCCGTTTTTTTTGTCCGTACGGCGCATTTCCACCGCACACGCAAGGAGAAGGCCGCGTGGGAAGTGGAGGAGTCTCAAGCCCCGCTGCCGGTCGATAAGGCCGCCCTGGCCAGTGAAGCCACCGAAGATTTGCTAGCTATCGAAAGCCAGCAACACCACGGCGACGAAGCGTAATTGACGCTGTCAGCTGACAAGAACGGCACCTTCGGGTGCCGTTTTTTTATGCCTGCGTGATACGCCTATGCACGCATAAAAAATAGCATGGTGTGCGGCAGATTATGGGGCTCCATTTATTCCGGCAGGTATATCCAGTATTTTCACTGCCGCAAAACATCATTTATATGGCGCATTGAAATATTGCTCGGATGGTTAAGTGAAAAATGCATGATGCAATGAAAGTCACGCTGTTATTCATGGCTGGGATGGGAATCAACGCTATATGCCGGTAGCTATCCCGTTGGCCGTGTGAATCAATATGGCCGAGTTATTGTTACATGGAAATGGTTGAATGGATGGATAAATCCAGGTGATGCGGTTGGTGTCAACGGATCGGAAGTAAGCGCTCACAAGGATGACTGATTGCTGGCTACCCGCAGTTGGGCAAGCGCTACGTGGCCCGCATGTATCGGCCCAACTGCTGCTGATCGCGTATGAGCGCGTTGTGGTGCCATCACGCAGTATTGGCCTCGCCACGCCAGTTTCCAGTTTATTCATGCTAAGATTTGGCGCATGATTGCCCAAGCCCTGTTTACTCCCGCCCAGCAAAAACTGCTGGGCTTGCTCTTTGTCCGCGTGAACGAAGGCTTTCATTTGAACGAGATCATGCGCTTGACGGGCCTGGGCAGCGCCTCGGCGCAGCGCGAACTGCGCCGCCTGCATGATTCCGGCCTGATCACGTCGGAGCGGATCGGCAATGTGCGGCGCTTCTGGCCCAACAAGGAAAGCCTCGTGTATCCCGAGTTGAGCGGACTGGTACAGAAAACCTTCGGCATCGTCGGCGTGCTCAGTGCGACCCTGGCGCCCTTGCGTGCCCAGTTGCACCTGGCCTTCGTGTCTGGTGCCACAGCGAAGGGACAGGACATGCCCGGTAGCGCCATCGACTTGTTGCTGGTGGGCGAGGATGCCAATTATGGCGATCTGTTGACAGGGTTGGCTCCGGCCGAGCGAACCTTAAGGCGTAAAATCAATCCCAACTTATATACGCTGGCCGATTATCGCCGGCGTCTGCGTGAAGGTCAGCCATTTCTGCTGCAGGTATTACAGCAGCCGAAGTTGTTTGTCATCGGCGATGAAACGTTATTGCAGGCGCTGGCATTGCCAGACGCTTCCTTGCAAGCGAATGGCATGCCATCTGTATTCTAAAGGCCGGACCTGCCATTCAATTTCTGCTGCATGAAATTGTTGGCTAGAAAAAACTCTGAGGCGGATTGATCGTATGATGAATAAACTACAGGCTTTCGGTTTAATTGTTTCCCAGGCAGTGCGCGGCGAATTAACGTTTCCCACGAGTGTTAATTCAGCGCTGCAATTGCAATTGGCCCTGGCCGAACCGGACTGTCATATCGATCATGCCATCAAGCTGGTGCTGGCCGAGCCCTTGCTGGCGGCGCGCACGGTGGCCCTGGCCAATTCGGCCGTGTACAGCCGTGGCGATGCGGCGCCCGTGACCAGTGTGCGTGCCGCCGTCATGCGCATGGGATACCGCAATTTGTATGCGCTGGTGGCGGCCATGGTGGTGCGCCAGTTCGGCAGCAAGATCATCGATCCCGTGCTGCGCCAGAAGGCGACACAGCTGTGGGAGCACACGGCCCACGTGGCGGCGCTGGCGCATGTGCTGGCCCGCCGCGTGACGCACGTCGATGTGGACACGGCGCTGTTCGCCGGCATCGTGCATGAGGTGGGCGGTTTTTACTTGTTGTCGCGTGCCGATGAATTTCCTGGCCTGCTCGACGACGATGCGGATCACTGGATGGAGTCCGCCGAAGAGATCATTTCCCGCGAAGTCATGAAGAAGCTGCTGATACCGCTGGCCGTGAGTGTCGCCATCGAAGGCTTGCGCGATGGCTTGCTGTCCATTCCGCCCGATTCCCTGCTCGACACTTTATTATTGGCCAAGCAACTCTCGCCCGTGCCATCGCCGTTGCAAGCGACGTATGTGGAAATGCTCACGCCTTCCGATTCTGTCATTGATTTCATTATTGATAACGAAACCCTACAAAGCATCCTGGCCGAGTCAAACGAGGAAGTACGCTCGATGAGTGCGGCGTTGCTGGTGTAACTGAGTACGCCAGCGGAAAATAAAACGGCAGCGCCATCGAGGTGCTGCCGTTTTGCCTTCAGGCCTTGCGTTTTACTTCTGCTGCGCGATCCACAGGTCGACCTTCGCTTCCAGCAGTTTCAACGGCAGGGTACCGTCGCTGAGCACGACTTCATGGAATTTCGGCAGGCTGAACTTGTCGCCCAGGGCAGCTTGCGCGCGCCGGCGCAGTTCGACGATCTTCAGCGCCCCGATCTTGTAGCCCAGCGCCTGGCCCGGCCAGGCCATGTAGCGTTCCGTTTCGCTTTTCGCCACGGCGTCATAGCCGAGGGTATCGCGCATGTACTTGATGGTCTGCTCGCGTGTCCAGCCCTTGGTATGCAAGCCCGTGTCGACCACCAGGCGCACGGCGCGCAGCATCTCGTCGTTCAAGTGGCCAAAGTACTGGGCCGGATCCTCGAACAGGCCCATTTCCTTGCCCAGCGTTTCCGCGTACAGGGCCCAGCCTTCCGTGAAGGCATTGTTGCCGCCGAAACGGCGGAAGTTCGGCAAGTCCATCTCTTGTACCAGCGCCAGATGAAAATGGTGGCCAGGCTTGCCTTCGTGCAGGAACAAAGTGGTCATGCCCGTATCGCCATACTGTTTCGGATCGGTGACGACGGACCAGAACACGCCGGGGCGCGAACCGTCGGCGGCTGGCGCCGTATAGTGGTCGGCAGCCGTGTCGCGGCTCAGTTCCGGCTCCAGGCGCAAGTCCAGCGGCGCTTTCGGTACCAGGGTGAACAGCGCGGGCAATTTGCTGTCGAGCAGCACGTTCAGCTTGCGGTAGACGTCGAGCACTTCCTGCTCCGTCTTGAACGGGCGGTATTTCGCCTGTTCCGAGACCCACACGGGCAAGCCGGCGGCCGGGCCGGTGTAGCCCATCTTCGGTCCCACGATCGCATACTGTTCCTGGATGCGCGCCACTTCCTTCAAGCCGATGGCGTGGATCTGCTCCGGCTTCAAATCCGTGGTGGTGCTGCTGGCCACGCGCGCCTGGTACCAGGCAGCGCCATCGGGCAGGGCGCTCCAGCCGCTGCTCGTGCGGCCGGCCGGCAGGTAATCGCATTCCATGAAGGTGGACAGGCGCTGCAGCGCAGGCATCAGCTTGGCCGCGATGATGACGCTGTACGTTTGCGTCAGGCGCGCCTTGTCCGCCGCGGAAAAGCTGGCCGGCAAGTTCTTGATGGGCGTGTAATAGACGCTGTCTTGCGGCGTGGCGCTGACGAGCTTTTTGAATTGCGGCAGGGCCGACTCCGTCAGCGCCTTCGGCAGCACGATGCCCTTTTGCATGCCGACTTGCATGTTGGCGATCGCCTGGTCTATCCAGCCCGGCAACTGGCCGATACGGCTCAGGTAAGCGTCATACTCCTTGACCGTGGTCAACGGCTGCGATGCCTCGCCGCCCGCGTAATTGGCCAGGGTGACGGGCATGCTATCCATCTGGTTCAGTGGCAGCAGGTATTCGGGGAAGCGCTCGAAGCTCAGCGCCGTCGCCAGTTCATAGTCGAGGATATCGTAGTTGATCTGGTCCTGGTGCGACAGCTGCGCGCGGGCAATACTGCGCAGGGTTTTCTGGTACTGGCGGTACAGGGCAAACTGTTTTGCGCGCGCGGCAGGCACGATGGCGGAACCGAGCTGGTCGTCAAAACGGTTGTCGCCGCTTTCGGTGGCGTTGATCGGCTCGAAACGGGCCAAGGCATCGTAATACTGGTCGGCCAGCACTTGCAACTGCTGCTTGGCTTGCGGCGCGCTGACGGCCACGCTTTTGGCAATGGGCTGGACTGCTTGCGCCATGGGCGCGTAGGCGAGCAACAGGGAGATGGCCAGGGTGCCGAGGGTGCCGGCGGCAAAACGATGCTTCATGCGCGATGTCCTTTGTAAGGAGGGAATGAACGGAGGCGTTGCGGGTCGGGCTGGCCGGTCGCGATGGAACAGCCGGGGCGTAAGCATACGCCATTGCCCAGTGCGTTTGGATAAATTGTAGGGAGGGAATGTTGCTATTTCGCTGTAGGCGGCAGGGCCGCTTTCATCGCCTGCCAGTGCTGGCTGGTCAATGGGATGCAGGCGGGGCAGGGTGTGGCGGCGATCAGGCTCTCGATCTGCTGCGCGCGCGCCGCCGTCTGCGGGTGCGAGGAAATCCATCCCGGCACACTGGCCTGGTCCTTGTTATCGAGCTTCTGAAAAAAGCGCAGCATGCCGTCGGGACGGATCTGCGCGTGCTGCAAGGCGAGCAAACCCAGACGGTCCGCTTCCTCTTCCATATCGCGGCTGAAATACAGGGTGCCGGCCTGGTGCGCCAGCATGGCGGCCACGGCGCTGATATCGCCGATGGTCAGGCCCACCAGCGTGCCCCAGCCCAGGCTGCTGATCATCTGCCGCAGCGAATGGCGCTGCTCCACGTGCTGCACTTCATGCGCCAGCACGCCGGCCAGCTCGCCCGGATCGCCCGCCTGGCGCAGCAAGCCCGTATGCACGACGATGATGCCGCCCGGCATGGCAAACGCGTTGACCGTGTCGTCCTGCTTGACCAGCCAGCGGTACTGGTAGCGCGAACCGGCCGTGAGCTTGCGGCCGATCTCCTGCACCGTCTGCTGCGCCACGCCGTGCTCGCTGATGCCGCCCTGCGCGCGCACTTGCGCCAGGGCCATTTCGCCCAGCTGCTTTTCCGTCGACAAGGGGATCCATCGCGCCAGCGCGCCGACGGCATGGCCGCCTTGCCACCACAGCAGGGCGGCAGCGACGATGGTCGCGCCCGTCAAGCCGGCCAGCCAGCCCGACACTTGTCGCCGGTTGCGCTGGCGCTCGTCCCAGCCGCGCTGCAGTTGCGGCTGCAGCGCGGGTGGCGCTTCGCGCAAGACGACGGCGATGTCGCTCGCTGTCAGCGGCTTGAGCGAGGCTTGCCGGCCTTCTGCGTCGAGCCAGTTCAGGAACAGTTCCGGGCCATCGACACCGCCCACGCTGACGACCAGCTGCGCCACATCCACGTTATGGCCGGGCGCGTCGATGGCCAGGTGCCTGCCGAAAAAATGCGCGCTGACGGGCGTGCCGGCGGCGCCGCCATCGGGGCCGGTCAGCAGTGCCTGGAATGGCGTCATGCGGCCGCCTCGGCAAAGCGGCTTTCATACAAGGCCGCCATCAGGTCGGACTGGCTGATGATGCCGGCCAGGCGCTCTTCATCGTCGAGGATGGGAATATGGTGATAGCCGGCGTCGGCCATCAGGGGCACGAGGTCGATGATGGGCGTGCCCAGGCGGGCCGTGTGTGGCGACGGCGTCATCAACTGGCCCACCACTTCGGGCTTGTCGCTGTGGGACAGGCCGCTGCGCTGCAGCAAGCCGCGCAGGCGCTGGCGCATGCCCTGATAATCGTCGAGGCCGCCATGGCGCAGGAAATCCGTCTGCGTGATGATGCCGATGACCCGGCGTGCCCGGTTCAGCACGGGCAAGGCGCCCACATCGTGCTCGCGCATGGTGCGCCAGGCAACATCGAGCGGCGTGCCGAATTCCACGCTGAGCACGTCCTTCGACATGATGTCGGCGCAGGTGACGACGCCGAAGCGGCGCTGGTAGGCGCGCATTTCCGTTTGCAGGAAGATGGCTTGCAAATCGTCGCGGCTGATGTCGAGCACTTCGCTGTGCTGGCGCAAGACGGTATCGAGGTCGTCCGGCGAAAAGCCCAGGCGGTTGCTGGGCACGTCATCCCTGGTGGCGTGCGGATGCGGCGCGACCAGTTGCTGGATGTGCGGGTAGCGGCGTCCCGTCAGGTTGTTGTACAGCACCGCGCAGGCGACCAGCACGGCGGAATTGAACAGCACGGTGATGAAGACGAATTCAAAGCCGGCCGCATGCACGCTGGCGCCACCGACGACGGTGGTCAGGGCGACGGCGCCGCCCGGTGGATGCAAACAGCGCAGGGCAAACATGGCGCTGATGGCCAGGCAGGCAGCCAGCGCCGCCACGCCCACGCTGGGCCCCAGCCATTTGACGCAGGCCATGCCGACCAGGCCGGAGACGACATTGCCGCCGACCACGGACCACGGTTGCGCCAGCGGGCTCGCTGGCAGGCAGAACAGCAGCACGGCCGAGGCGCCCATGGGCGCGATCAGGTAGACGCTGGCGCTATCGGGGGCCAGCAAAAAATGGCAGATGAGACCAGTGAGCAGCAAACCGCAGATGGCGCCCGCGCAGGCGCGCAATTGTTCGCGGCGGCTGCCGTTGTTCGGTTGCGGCAGCCAGCGTGCCAGGAAAGAAGTCGTCATGGGGAGGGCGCGTTCGGGCCGCGTTGCTCAGTGTGAGCCCGAGATTATCCCATGCGTTGCATTTCGCTGCCGGCGGGCATTAATCCCCGGCGCAGACCGCCTGCAAGCCGTGTTGTTCCAGCAAGTTCCTGGAGGCCGCGATGATGGAAGGCTCTTTTGGTGCCGCTTAGACGTTTTCCGCATAAGCACAGTGCAATTAAATGGTGGATATTTCCCACAAGCAGGCATATTCTAGACAGTCACGCCCGCTGGCAGCTGTTCAGCTGGCCTCACGATTTCTCTCAGGAGCCCTGATGCGCTTTTCCATTCTTCTTGCCAGCCTGCTGCTTGCCGGCACCGCCATCGCCGCCGCGCCGACACCAAGCAACCCTGTCGCCACGCCGCACTTGCCGTACAACGCGGCGGCTGACGCCAAGGCCGACGTGGCCCGCGCGCTGGCCGAGGCTAAGGCGGCGCGCGTGCCTGTCTTGCTGATCTTCGGCGCCAACTGGTGCGAGGATTGCCGTGCGCTCGACAAGGCATTGAAGGAAGGCAAGAACGCCGAGTTGATGCAACAGCAGTTCAAGGTCGTCAAGGTTGACGTGGGCAACTTCGACCATAACCTGGACGTGGCGCACGCCTATGGCAATCCACTCAAGAAAGGCATCCCGGCTGCCGTGCTCGTATCGAGCGACAACAACCAGGTACTGTACGCCACCAAGGGGGGCGAACTGGCGAATGCCCGCCGCATGAGCGAGAGCGGCATTTATGATTTCTTCAAGCAAGCGGCGAGCGTGAAAGCGCCGGCGATCTAATCGCCTTTAAAATTCTTCCCACGCATCGCTGGCCGGCGCTGTCGGGCGTGGGGCGGGTATCGCCGCTTTTGCCTTTACCATGCGCGCCGGCTTGGGCTGTACGGGCTTGTGGGGCACTTGCTGCGGTACTGCATGCCCCGTTTCTTCCAGCTTGAAGACGCTGACCACCTGCGCCAGCCGGCCGGCCTGGTCTTGCAAGGATTGGGCCGCCGCTGCCGCTTCTTCCACCAGGGCCGCATTTTGCTGGGTGGCGTCATCCATCTGCGTCACCGTGGCATTGACTTGCGCGATGCCCTGGCTTTGCTCCTGGCTGGCCGAAGCGATTTCTCCCATCAGGTCGGCGACCCTCTGGACCGACACGACGATATCCTGCATGGTGGCGCCGGCCGAGTCGACCAGCTTGCTGCCCGCTTCCACCTTGCTGCCCGAGTCGACGATCAAGTCCTTGATTTCCTTGGCCGCCGCTGCCGAGCGTTGCGCCAGGTTGCGCACTTCCGTCGCTACTACGGCAAAGCCGCGTCCCTGTTCGCCCGCGCGCGCCGCCTCGACCGCTGCGTTCAGGGCGAGGATATTGGTTTGAAAGGCAATGCCGTCGATCACGCCGATAATGTCGGCGATCTTGCGCGAACTTTCTGTAATCGCGCCCATTGTCTGCACGACTTGTCCGACCACTTCACCACCCTTGACGGCATGGCTCGAGGCCGACACCACCAGCTGGTTCGCCTGCCGGGCATTATCCGCATTCTGCTTCACGGTCGACGTCAGTTCTTCCATGGCCGCCGCCGTCTCTTCCAGGCTCGACGCCTGGGCTTCCGTACGGGCCGACAGGTCCAGGTTGCCCGACGCGATCTGGCTCGATGCGCTGGCAATGGACCCGGTACTGTCGCGAACTTCGCGTATCGTCACGTTTAGCGATGCGACGAAACGGTTGAAGGCAGCGGCCAGCGCGCCGATCTCGTCTTCTGATTCGACGGGCATGCGGCGGCTCAGGTCGCCGTTTCCGCTGGCGATCTCGCTGAGCATGTCGGCCGCCCGTGCGACGGGGGCGGCGATGGCGCGGCTGATGACATAAATGATGCACAGGGCGACGCCGCCACCGACCAGTCCGGCGATCAGGGCGGCGATCAGGGCTGACCGCGTGACATTGCCCAGCACTTCCGCTTCCGGCACTTCGGCCATGACATATAAATTCAATTCGGGCACGAAGGTGGCGGCGACGAACTGACGTCCCGCAGGCGCATCGTAGATGGCGGACGCATATTTGTTGCCCGTCAGCAGACGCTTGCTCAGGGCCTCGCTAAAGCCGGGCAAATCCTTGAGTGAATGCTTGCCGTCGGCCAGGGCCGTGTCGCGGTGCACCAGCAACACGCCGTTGGCGCGTGCCAGGTAGACATGGCCTGTCTGGCCGATCTTGTAGCTGCGGATGGTGTCGGCCAGCGCATTGATGGACAGGCCCAGGCCGGCCGCAATCTGTTTGCCGCCCGCCGTCTGGCCCCGCGCATTCAGATACAGCATCAGGTCGCTGGAGTTTTCCGCCTTGTCGATGTCGAGCGTATAAGCCTTGTCGCCGGCCAGCAAGCCATAAAACCACTGGTCGGCCGCCTGGTTCTTGTCCAGGGTGCGTAGCAAGCCGTCCGTAGTGAAGTATTTGCCCGTGCTGGCGGAAGCCCAATTGATCGAGGCGGCCTTGTTCTTTTCCTTGACCACGGTGGCGTAGCGCTGGAAGGTGGCGATGCCGCTGTCGGGCAAGCCAGCGTCTTCCCAGTCTTGCAGATAAACATCGTTGGCCATGGTCTGTACCACGGACAGGGGCTGGCTGATCTGGCGCAGCACGTCGTTGCGGATCTCGCCTACCTGGGCCGGCAGTTCCTGGCCGACGACGCGCTCGCGCACATAATCGCTGCTCATGCGCACGCTGAGGAAAGACGAAATCGCCATGAAGAGCAGCAGGCACAAGCCCATGCTGAACAGGAGTTTTTTCTGGATGGAGAGGCGGCGGAGCAGAGACATGGGAGACCTTGGAGGATGGCCTGCTTAATTTGCAGACAGGGGCAGACAGGGGAAGACAGGGGCAGACAAGCGGCCAGTATACCGGCCCGGCCCCGCGACACACCGCACCATTGCTGCTTTCCGTTCATTTATGTTGCATTGCAGCAACGCGATTTTCCATGTCTGCCCGGCATGGCCGGAAAACGCCTCAGGCAGGCAAGCCGTGGGCGATCAATTCCAGTGGCAATTCCGTGCTGCACTTGATTTGCTCCATGGAAAAGGCGGACGACACGCCCGTCAGTTGCACGGCCTTGATGAGCTTTTTATAGAAGGTGTCGTAGCCCTTGATGTCGGTGGTGACGACTTTCAACAGGTAGTCGATGTCGCCGCTCATGCGGTGAAATTCCTGTACCTCGGGCAAGACAATGACGGCGGCGGCAAAGCGGCGCAGCCATTTCTCATCGTGCTGCCCCGTGCGCACGCTGACGAAAACCGTGACGGGCAAGCCCACCTTTTGCCGGTTGACGATGGCCACGCGGCTCTCGATATAGCCCTCTTCCTCCAGGCGCTTGACCCGCTTCCAGCAGGGTGTGCTGGACAAGCCGATCTTCTCGCTGAGGGCGGCGATCGACAGGGTGCCATCCTGCTGCAGGGCGGCCAGGATGGCGCAGTCGAATTTGTCGAGCGAGGCGTTTGGTGAATTCATTTTACTATTCCAATTTTTATAGCATGAACATGCTGCATATTACCGTAGTTGCAGTGTCTTTTGGCATATCTTCATGGGGGCAGGCCGGTAGACTATCCATATGTTCCAGCCGCCTGCGCTGTGCCCTGTTTAGCTGCATCCTTTTTAGAGAATACTCAGACTGCCATCATGAAAGAAATCTACCTCGACAGCAATGCCACCACTTGCGTGCTGCCCGCCGCCGTTGCCGCCGCCCGGCAAGCGATGGAGCAGGGCTATGGCAATCCCAGCAGCACTCACGCCACGGGATTGCGGGCCAAGGCCATGATGGATGGCGTGCGCCAGCGCGCCAGCGGCTTGCTGGGCGTGGGCGACGGCCGACTGATGTTCAATAGCGGCGCCACCGAAGGCATCCAGACGGCCGTGCTGTCGGCCCTGTGCGCGCTGCGCGAACGGCGCGACGCGGGCAAGCGCATCGGCAGCTTGCTGCTGTATGGCGCGACCGAGCACAAGGCCGTGCCGGAAAGCCTGGCGCACTGGAACCGGTTATTGGGCCTGAACCTGGAAGTGCGCAAGCTGCCCGCCGATGCACACGGGCGCCACGATCTGCAGGCACTCGACGCGCTGATCGGCGACACAGCCATGCTGTGCACGATGGCGGCGAATAATGAAACGGGCGTCATCAGCGATTTGTCCGCCATCGCGCAACTGCTGCAGGAGCGCGGCGCCGATGCCTACTGGATGGTCGATTGCGTGCAGGCGCTGGGCAAGCTGAAACTGAACCTGGCCGCCACGCGCATCGATTACGCGCCATTCTCCGGCCACAAGCTGTATGCGCCGAAGGGCATTGGCATGCTGTATGTGCGCGCCGGCGCGCCATTTACACCGTTGATGATGGGCGGCGGCCAGGAAGCGGGCCTGCGCTCGGGCACGGAGAACATGGCCGGCATTGCCGCCCTGGGCGCCGTGCTGGCCGCGCTGGACGATGGCAAGACCTTCCGCAGCCACGCGGAGCTGGTCGCTTTCCGCGCGCAGCTGGTGAGCAGCCTGGAGCGTGCCTTCCCCGGCATCGTTTTCAATATGCCGTTTGACTTGTCGCTGCCGACCACGCTCAATTTTTCCGTGCCGGGCTTGTCCTCGAAAGAGCTGCTCGACCTGTTCGACGCGGCGCGCGTGCGCGTCAGTTCGGGCAGCGCCTGTTCCGCCGCCAAAGCTCTCCCCAGTTATGTGCTCGAAGCGATGCACGTGCCGCAATGGCGTGCCAGCTCGGCCATCCGTTTGTCGTTCGGCCCGCTGATCGATGCGGCGACGATAGCGGCCGCCTGCGCGCGCATCGAGCGCTGCGGCGAAGCGCTGCGCAGCAGCTGTTTGCTGCCGTCGGCGCTGGCGCCATTGCCGCAGGACGGCGCGCAGGACGGCGTAATCCAGCTCAGCGTCGATGGCCAGTGCACCTGGCTGTTCAGCGACGCTGCCAGCGCCAGTTGCGTCGTCATCGATCCCGCCGCCGCGCTGGTGCCGCGCCTGGCCGCCTTCATCCGTTGCCAGCACCTGGCCTTGCGCGCCATCGTGCACACGACGGCGCCAGCCGACCATGGCGTGGCGCGCCTGGCCTTGCTGCAGGAACTCGCTATCGAACAAGTCGGTCACGTCGATATCGACGGTGAGCTGGCGCTGGGCCAGCAGCGTTTGCGCCGCGTCGAGTGTGGCGACAACCATGTGTATCTGCTGGGGCAGCGTTTCGCCTTCATCGGCACGCTCGCGCCCGAGGCGCTGACACCCTTGCTGGAGGCGGCGCTGGTGACGCAAGACACCGTGCTGTGCGGCGCACGCGACGATGCCAGCATCTGCTGCACCGTGCGCACGGCGCAGGAAGGCATCGTACCGGCGGCCGACCTGCAGCTCGATGCGGCCAGCTTGCCCGCTTTCCTGCGCCAGCATTCCGACGCCATCCTCGTCGACGTGCGCGAAGCGTATGAACACGCGGCCTGCGCCGGCACCGTGTTCGAGGGCTGCGCCGTGCACAGCGTACCGCTGAGCCGCCTGGCGGGGCAGGTGGCCGCATGGCTGCAGCAGCCTCAATGCCCGCTGGTCTTTTTCTGCCGCAGCGGCAACCGCAGCGCGCGCGCTAGCGCCTGTCTGCGCCGCCTCGGCCATGGCGCGGCATGGCAACTCAACGGCGGCATGGCGATGGCGGAAGCGACGCGCCACCCGCTGGCCCTCGCTGCCTGAACGGCTTGAACTTTCTTCCTTGAAATATTGCACCGTGCCATCATCGGCACGGTGCGCGTCGCGTAGTGTCTCCCGTTTATTTCCTGATAGCATTTTTCTACCCTGAACGGGCTGATTTCTTTGCCTGCACGTCCCTAAAACCTCGGGTATGTACGCTAGCGCACGGTCTTGCGTGCAGGGCGCCCCTACGATGAAGTTCAGAAAATCTCCCTATACCCTGAGATTCGTCGCAACGCTCCGGCGCTTCGCTTTCCGTCTTCGCCAGTGTCCGATCGTGTTCTTCCAGACTGGGCCAGCGTGACGGTGGCCGCTGGCTGCCTGCGCGCACCTAGCGAGGCCAAGTTGAAAGAGTACACCGCAGTCGTCACGCAGCAGATCAAGGAACGGCTTTCCAAATTCAAGGAAATCTTCCGCGACCATTCCCTTGCACCGGACAGTTTCGACGCCGCGCGCGACGATGCCCTGCCCCTGCGTTCGGAGTTATTCAGCGCCATGCAGATGGCCGCCCACGGCAAGCATCTGGCCACCGGCCACGCGGTGGGCAAGCACCATGGCCGCGACCGGCTGCTGGCGCGCCTGGCCGACAATGCGGCCTTGATCACGGCCACCGTCAACGAGTTGACGGCGACCGTCAAAAGCGGGCGGCAGGTTACGCCCGCCTCGGAATGGCTGCTGGATAATTTTTACCTGATCGAAGAGCAGATCCGCACCACGCGGCGCCACTTGCCGAAGAACTACAGCAAGGAGCTGCCACGGCTGACGTCGGGCGTGGATGCGGGCTGCCCGCGCGTGTATAAAATTGCGCTGGAAATCATCTCGCATGGCGACGGCAGGGTCGATCTGGAAAACCTGTGCCACTTCGTCGAGGCTTACCAGGACGTGTCCACCTTGACCCTGGGTGAACTGTGGGCCGTGCCCATCATGCTGCGTCTGGCCCTGATCGAAAACCTGCGCCGTGTCGCTGCGCGCGTGGCCGACGACCGCATGCAGCGCGACCTGGCCAATACCTGGGCCGACCAGATGACGGACATCGCCGAGCGCAATCCCAGCGGCTTGATCCTGATGGTGGCCGACATGGCCCGTTCGAATCCGCCCTTGACCAGCGCCTTCGTGGCCGAACTGTCGCGCCGCCTGCAGGGACAAAGTTCCTCGCTGACCCTGGCGCTGTCGTGGCTGACGCACAAGCTGGCCGAGTCGGGCCTCACCATCGAGCAGCAGATCCAGTCCGAGATCGGGCAGCAGGCGGCCGACCAGGTGTCGATCGCCAACAGCATCGGCAGCCTGCGCTTTCTCGGCACCATGGATTGGCAGGAGTTTGTCGAGACCATGAGCGTCGTCGAGCAGACCTTGCGCTTGGACCCGGCCGGCACGTACGGCTTGATGGATTTCGCCACGCGCGACAGCTACCGCCACGCCATCGAACGCATCGCCAGGCGCAGCGCGCGCAGCGAAGTGGAGGTGGCCGAGATGGTGGTGCAGCTGGCGCACACGCACGGCAACGGCAATGACGCGCGCCGTGGCCACATCGGCTTTTACCTGGTGGGGCGCGGCGTGCTGGTGCTGGAAAAGCAGGCCGGCGCGAAGCTGCCTTTCATCGAGGCGCTGCAGCATACGGCGCGCGCCGCGCCGCTGGCCGTCTACCTTGGGGCCATCTCGTTCCTGACCCTGGCGACGAGCGCATTGCTGCTCGAGCGCGCCGTGCGCCATGGCGTGCAGGGCTGGCCCCTGGCGGCACTGGGCGTGCTGGCGCTGCTGGGCAGCAGCCAGCTGGCCGTGGCCGTGGTGAACTGGCTGGCGACCCTGATGACGTCGCCCCATCCGCTGCCGCGCATGGATTACCAGGCCGGCATTCCGTCAGATGCGCGCGGCATCGTGGTGGTGCCGACCCTGATCTACAGCGCGGACAATGTGGCCGCCCTGTGCGAGGCGCTGGAAGTGCGCTACCTGGCCAACCGCGATCCGAACCTGCGTTTCTGCCTGCTGACCGACTTTGTCGATGCAGAAGCGCAAACGATGCCGGGCGACGAGGCCTTGCTGCGCCAGGCGCAGGACACCATCCGTGGCTTGAACGATAAATACCGCGTGGAGGGCAGCGAGTTCAAGGACAATGGCGAACCGGCCGACCGCGAAGAGCTGGGTCATGTAGGGCCGTTCCTGCTGCTGCACCGTCCGCGCCTGTGGAATTCGCAGCAGAATGCGTGGATGGGGCAGGAACGCAAGCGCGGCAAATTGTCCGACCTGCACGCCTTTCTGCGCGGCGGCGCGCGCGACAAATTCTCGCTGGTGGAAGGCGAGTTGCGTGGCCTGCGCACGATCCGATACGTGATCACGCTCGACACCGATACGCAGCTGCCGCGCGACGCGGCGCGCGCATTCATCGCCACCATGATGCACCCGCTGAACCGCCCCGTGCTGGATGCGGCCGGCACGCGCGTGGTGGCCGGCTACGGCATCTTGCAGCCGCGTGTGGCCGTGGCGCTGCCCAGCGCGAATGCCTCGCGCTACGAACTGCTGTGCGGCGGCGAGCCGGGCATCGACCCGTACACGCGCACCGTCTCCGACCTGTACCAGGACGTATTTTACGAGGGCTCCTTCATCGGCAAAGGCATCTATGACCTCGACATGTTCGAGCGCGTGCTGGGCCAGCGCCTGCCCGACAATAAAATCCTCAGCCACGATTTATTGGAAGGCTGCTACCTGCGCGCCGGCTTGCTCAGCGACTCGCAACTGTATGAGGAATACCCGGCCCGCTACGACGCCGATGTCAGCCGCCGCCAGCGCTGGATACGCGGCGACTGGCAGCTGATCGGCTGGTTGCTGGGCCGCGTGCCGGGCCGCGCCGGCAAGCGCGAACGCAATCCCCTGTCGCTGCTGTCGCGCTGGAAGCTGTTCGACAACCTGCGCCGCAGCATCGTGGCCCCGGCCACCACCTTGTCCTTGCTGCTGGTGTGGGCTTGCTTGCCGCACGTGGTTTTCTGGAGCGTGGCGGTGCTGGCCATCATCTTCCTGCCGCCCGTTTTTTCAGCCCTCTACGATTTGCTGCGCAAACCGCGCGACACCCTGTGGCGCCAGCATCTGGCCGCGTTCGAGCGGCGCTGCGGCGTGCAGTTTTCGCATGCCATGCTGACCCTCGTCTTCCTGCCGTACGAAGCGTGGCTCAGCCTCGATGCCATCGCCCGCACCCTGTGGCGTCTGGGCGTGTCGCACAAGCATTTGCTCGACTGGCGTGCCTCGAACCTGCATACGTCTTCCGGCTCGCAGGCCGACAGCTGGCGCGCCATGTGGTGCTCGCCGGCGCTGGCGCTGGTCACCTTTGTGGCCTTGTTGCACTGGCGCCCGGCAGCGTTGCCGGCTGCCGCCGTGGTGCTGCTGCTGTGGCTGGCCGCGCCTGCCATCGCCTGGTGGATCAGCCGCCCGATTGAACGGGCCGTGGCGCGCCTGTCGGCCGAGCAGGGGCGTTTCCTGCATGGCGTGGCGCGCAAGACCTGGGCGTACTTCGATACCTTCGTCGGACCGGACGATCACTGGCTGCCGCCCGATAACATGCAGGAGCATCCGACCCTGGTGGTGGCGCACCGCACCTCGCCGACGAATATCGGCCTGGCCCTGCTGGCCAACCTGACGGCCTACGACTTCGGCTATGTCACCATGGGCCAGTTGATCGAGCGCAGCCGCGCCACCTTGCACAGCATGGGCGAGCTGGAGCGCTTCCAGGGGCATTTCTACAACTGGTACGACACGCAAACGCTCAAGGCGCTGCAACCGATGTACATCTCGACGGTTGACAGCGGCAACCTGGCCGGCCATCTGCTGACCTTGCAGCCGGGACTGGTGGAACTGTACGACGCCCCCATCATGGGGCCACAGATCGTGGACGGCATCCGCACGACGGCGCAGGTACTGCAAGAGTTCATTGCCGCGGAAGGCGAAGGCAAGGCGGTGCGCGCATCGCTGGCGCTGCTGCAGATGCCGGCCGTGCCAGCCAGCCTGCCCGCATGGCATGCCTACCTGAGTGCGGCGAACGGCGCGGCCGACGCGCTGCTGTCGCTGACCTTGCAAAGCGAGGATGGCGAGCTGGCCATGTGGAGCGGCGCGCTGGCGCGCCAGTGCCGCGCGGCGCTGGCCGAGTTGCTGCAACTGGCGCCATGGGCGGCGCAGGCAGGCCTCGATGCGGCGTGGCTGCGCGTGCCGACCCTGCGCGAACTGGCCAATCTGGAGGCGCCGGAAGGCCTGCCTTCCGAGCTGGCTGCATGGCTGGCGCAAGGCCGCGAACAGGCGGGCCGCCACATGCGCGACATCGCCCATGCGGCGGGCCAGGCGCGCGATTTCGCGCAGATCGAATACGGCTTCCTGTACAACCCGTCGACCAAGCTGCTGGCCATCGGCTACAACGTCAGCGAACGGCGCCTCGACCCCAGCTACTACGACTTGCTTGCTTCCGAAGTGCGCCTGGCCAGCTTCATCGCCATCGCCCAGGGCCAGTTGCCGCAGGAGCACTGGTTCGCGCTGGGCCGCCAGCTGTGCATGGTGGCCGGCCAGCCCGTGCTGCTGTCGTGGAGCGGCTCGATGTTCGAGTATCTGATGCCGCTGCTGGTGATGCCGAACTATCCGAACACCTTACTTGACCAGACGTATCACTCCGTCATCGAGGCGCAGATCGACTATGGCCGCCAGCGCGACGTGCCGTGGGGGATTTCCGAATCCGGCTACAACACGGTCGACGCCAGTCTGAATTACCAGTACCGCGCCTTTGGCGTGCCGGGGTTGGGCTTGAAGCGGGGCCTGGCCGACGACCTGGTGGTGGCGCCGTACGCCAGCATGATGGGCTTGATGGTGCAGCCGGAAGCGTCGTGCCAGAACTTGCAGCGCATGCAGGCGGCCGGCTACATGGGCCGCTACGGCTTCTTTGAAGCGATCGATTTCACCACCGCGCGCCTGCCGCGCGGGCAGAGCAGCGCCGTCATCCGCTCGTTCATGGTGCACCACCAGGGCATGGGCTTTTTGGCCCTCAGCTACCTGCTGCACGACCGCCCCATGCAGCGCCGCTTCGAGTCCGATCCGCTGCTGCAATCTGCCTTGCTGGTGCTGCAGGAGCGCACGCCGCAAGCGGGGGCGTTTTACTCGAACACGGCCGAACTGGCAGTGCTGCGCAGCGGCGCGTCCGAGCAGGCCATGCCGATGCGCATCCTCACCCAGGCCAACAGCGCCGTGCCCGAAACGCAGCTGCTGTCGAATGGCCGTTACCACGTCATGGTGAGCAATGCGGGCGGCAGCTACAGCCGCTGGAAAGACTTGTCCGTGACGCGCTGGCGCGAGGACAGCACGCGCGATAACTGGGGCAATTTCTGTTATTTGCGCGACCTCGACGACGGTGCCGTCTGGTCCACCACGTATCAGCCAACCCTGGCCGAGCCGAAGAAGTACGAAGTGATTTTTTCGGAGGGACGCGCGGAATTTCGCCGTGCCGACCATGGCCTCGACCTGTACACGGAAATCGTCGTCTCGCCCGAGGACGACATCGAAATCCGGCGCACGCGCATCAGCAATAATTCGAACCGCCAGCGGCGCATCGAGATCACCAGTTTTGCCGAAGTGGTGATGGCGCCAGCGGCGGCCGATGCGGCGCATCCCGCGTTCAGCAAGCTGTTCGTGCAGACGGAAATCCTGGCGCATGAAAATGCGATTTTATGCACGCGCCGGCCCCGCTCGAAAGACGAGCAGATGCCGTGGCTGCTGCATGTGATGACCGTGCACGATATCGAACACTATGCCGTGTCGTTCGAGACGGACCGGGCGCGCTTCATCGGCCGCGGCAACACGGCGCAGCTGCCGCAGGCGCTGCAGGAGAGTGGTCCGCTGAGTGGCGGCCACGGTTCCGTGCTCGATCCCATCGTGGCCATCCGTTACGTCATCACGCTCGCACCGGACCAGGCAGTCACGGTCGATAGCGTGACCGGCATGGTGGAGCAGCGCGAGGCGGCGCTGCATCTGATCGACAAATACCAGGACCGCCATCTGGCTGACCGCGTGTTCGAACTGGCCTGGACGCACAGCCAGGTGGTGCTGCGCCAGTTGAATGCCAGCGAAGCGGACGCGCAGTTGTATGCGCGCCTGGCCAATGCCGTGATCTACCCGAATGCGGCCCTACGCGCCGAGGCCGGCATCCTGATCAAGAACCAGCGCGGCCAGTCCGGCCTGTGGGCATATGCCATTTCCGGCGACTTGCCCATCGTGCTGCTGCAGATACGCGACGCTGCCAATATCGAACTGGCGCGCCAGATGGTGCAGGCGCATGCCTACTGGCGCCTGAAAGGATTGATCGTCGACCTGGTGATCTGGTACGAGGAACAGTCGGGCTACCGCCAGCTGCTGCACGACCAGATCATGGGCCTGATCGCCTCGGGCATCGATGCACAGGCGATCGACCGCCCGGGCGGCATTTTCGTGCGCCTGGCCGAGCAGATTGCCAACGAAGACCGCATCTTGCTGCAATCGGTGGCGCGCGCCATCATCAGCGACCTGCGCGGCACCCTGGCCGAGCAGGTCAAGCGCCCATCCAGCCCCGTACTGCGCATGCCGCCGCTGCTGCAAGACCCGGCCCGCGAACAGGGCAGCATGCCGCACCGCGCCGCACCGCGCGAACTGATCCTGGAAAACGGCCTCGGTGGTTTCACGCCCGACGGGCGCGAATACGTGATTACCACGGGCGAAGGCCAGCAGACGCCGGCGCCCTGGTCGAACGTGCTGGCCAACGCGCAATTCGGCACGGTGGTGTCCGAAGGCGGCCAGGCGTATACCTGGAGCGAGAATGCGCATGAATTCCGTTTGACGCCATGGCAGAACGACCCTGTCTCCGACTTGTCCGGCGAAGCGTTTTACGTGCGCGACGAGCAAACCGGCCAGTTCTGGTCGCCGTCGGCCCTGCCGGCGCGCGGCAGCGGCGACTACGTGACGCGCCACGGCTTTGGCTACAGCATTTTTGAACACAGCGAGGGCGGTATCGCCACTGAATTGTGCACCTATGTGGCGCTCGACGCGGCCGTCAAATACGCCGTCATCAAGGTGCGCAACGACAGCGGCGTGCCGCGCCGCCTGTCCGTCACAGGCTACGTGGAATGGGTGCTGGCCGACCTGCGCGCCAAGTCCTGCATGCACGTGGCCACCGAAGTCGACACCATCAGCGGCGCGCTGTTTGCGCGCAATAACTACAACACGGAGTTTTCAGGCAGGGTCGGCTTTTTCAATACCGACGCCAGCATCCGCTCGATTACCTGCGACCGCAATGAATTCATCGGCCGTAACGGCAGTCTGGCGCAGCCGGCGGCGCTGCGGCGCGTGCGCCTGTCCGGCAAGGCGGGCACGGGGCTGGACCCGTGCGCAGCGATCCAGGTGCCGTTTGAATTGCAGCCGGGGCAGGAGCGCGAAATTGTCTTCCTTCTCGGCGTGGGCGGGCGCCGCAATGCCGACGCCAGCACCATGGTGCAGCGCCATGCGGGCAAGGATGCGGCCCGCATGGCGCTCGACGCCGTGCGCGCCCACTGGGAAAGCACGCTGGGCGCGGTGCGCATCGAGACGCCCGATCCGTCGCTCGATGTGATCGCCAATGGCTGGCTGATGTACCAGACCATCGCCTGCCGTTTGTGGGCGCGCAGCGGCTATTACCAGTCGGGCGGCGCCTACGGTTTCCGCGATCAGTTGCAAGATGCGATGGCGATGATCCACACGGCGCCGCAACTGCTGCGCGGCCATTTGCTGCTGTGCGCGGCGCACCAGTTTGTCGAAGGCGACGTGCAGCACTGGTGGCATCCGCCGTCGGACCGGGGCGTGCGCACGCACTGCTCCGATGATTACCTGTGGCTGCCGCTGGCCGCCTGCCGCTATGTGATCGCCACGGGCGACGTCAACGTGCTGTCCGAAGTGGCGCCCTTCATCGAAGGACGGGTCGTCAAGCCGGAAGAAGATTCCTACTATGACTTGCCCGTGCGTTCGGGCGAGTCGGCCGACCTGTACGAGCACTGCGTGCGCGCCATCCGCCACGGCTTGCGCCTGGGCGTGCACGGCTTGCCCCTGATGGGCTCCTGCGACTGGAATGACGGCATGGACAAGGTGGGCGAGCACGGCAAGGGTGAGAGCGTGTGGCTGGCCTTCTTCCTGTACGAAGTGCTGCAGCGCTTCGCCGAGGTGGCCGTGCTGCGCGGCGATGCGGCGTTCGCCCAGTTCTGCCGCGACGAAGCCGTGAAACTGGCGGCCAATGTCGAGGAACATGCGTGGGATGGCGAGTGGTACCGGCGCGCCTACTTCGACGACGGCACGCCCCTGGGGTCGCATACGAACGAGGAATGCCAGATCGATTCGATTTCGCAAAGCTGGGGCGTGCTGTCGGGCGCGGCCAACAAGGAGCGCGTGGCCGGCGCCATGCGCCAGGTCGATGCGCGCCTGGTGCGCCGAGATTCGGGCGTGATCCAGCTGCTCGATCCGCCGTTCGACAAATCCGGTCTCAATCCCGGCTATATCCGCGGCTATGTGCCGGGCGTGCGCGAGAACGGCGGTCAGTACACGCACGCGGCCATCTGGACGGCGATGGCGTTTGCCCGCATGGGCGATGGCGAAAAGGCGTGGGAACTGCTGCGCATGATCAACCCCGTGCGCCATGGCGTGGACGCGCAGGCGGTGCAACGCTACAAGGTCGAGCCGTATGTGGTGACGGCCGACGTGTACGCCGTGGCGCCGCACGTGGGGCGCGGCGGCTGGAGCTGGTACACGGGGTCGTCGGGCTGGCTGTACCGGCTGATCGTCGAATCCCTGCTCGGCTTGACGCGCGAAGCGAACGTGCTGCGCGTATTGCCGACCATGCCGGCCGAATGGGACAGCTTCAAGCTGCATTACCGCTTCGGCGCCAGCAGCTATGCCATCACGGTGGAAAAGGCACAGGGGCGGTCCGCAGGACTGTCGCTCGATGGCGTGGCGCAGGAGGGCAACAGCATCGCCTTGCGCGACGAGGGCCGCGAGTATGCGGTGCTATTGCTGGTGTAGTCTTGCCCGCGACTCGAGAAAGCGCGCCGACCGTTCAGGATCAGCGCGCCGGCATGCATGTCGCCGACATTGGTCAGAAGCCCAAAGCCGCGCCCGCGCCCAGCAGGGTCGCCACGCCCAGCACGGCAAAGACCAGCGCCGCGATGCCGTGCACCAGGCGCAGCGAGACGCGGTTGGCGATCTTGTCGCCCAGGTACACGGCCGGCACGTTGGCCAGCATCATGCCGCAGGTGGTGCCCAGCACGACGGAGACTATGTCGTGGTAGCGCGCTGCCAGCGCCACGGTCGCCACCTGCGTTTTATCTCCCATTTCCGCCATGAAGAAGGCGATCAGTGTGGTCAGGAAGACGCCATACTTGGCCAGCTTCGTTTCGTCTTCGTCGAGCTTGTCGGGGATCAGGGTCCAGGCCGCCATGGCCAAAAAGGAGACGCCGAGTACCCAGCGCAGCACGTCGGGCCCCAGCATGCTGGTGATCCAGGCGCCGACGGCGGCGGCAAACGCGTGGTTGGCGACGGTGGCGACGAAAATCGCCAGCACGATGGGCAAAGGCTTGCGGAATTTGGCCGCCAGCAAAAAGGCCAGGAGTTGGGTTTTGTCGCCGATTTCAGCGAGACCGACGATGCCGGTGGAGATGAGGAATGCTTCCATGAGATTGCAAGAGGTACGCGGGCCGGACGAATTAACCAATGATCCACGGGCGACTCCGGCCCATGCGGCCGCCCTGGATCAATGGTCTCGTCAAGTTCTGCAACCACCTGCACCATGGCCTGCGGGCCAATTATGTTGATACAGGTTCCCGCGGCAGGACCGCAGGACGACTACTCCCCAATGTTCGAGGCGCATCATACGCCAATGCCCGTGCCGGCGCCAGTGCTGCCGGGGCATGGCACTGGCTGGTGTGTGGGACTTGCACAACAATGAGCGATTTGCAAACAGACTCGACTTAGAATGCAGTCTGTCCACGACTCCCAGATGGAATGCGCCATGCCGGTCCTTGTCCGCTTGCTTGCCTTGTGTTTGACCTTGTTTGCTCCCTTGCCCGGCCTGTGCGCCGCGGCGCCCTTCGACGACAAGTTCCGCCAGCTGGAACAATTGCTGCCCACGCCGAATAACTACCGCACGGCGTCCGGCGCGCCGGGCCACGCCTACTGGCAGCAGCGCGCCGATTACGTGATCCGCGCCACCCTGGATGAAGCGCGCCGCGAAATCACGGCCAGCGAGCAGATCACCTATCACAACCGCTCGCCGGACAGCCTCGCGTATCTGTGGCTGCAACTGGACCAGAATGGCTTGCGCCAGGATGCCGACCAGCGCCGCGTCCTGAGCGCGCCGTCGCGCCAGGCCTGGCTCAGCGGCACTGAAGAGGAAGCGCTGAAATTCGAAGACTTGCGCGCCCTCCATGCGGGCCGCGAATTCGACGGCGGCTTCAAGCTCACCGCCGTGAAAGCGGCCAACGGCAAGCCTTTGCAGTATGTGGTCAACCAGACCATGCTGCGCATCGATTTGCCGGTAGCGCTGGCGCCCGGCCAGAGCATCAGCTTTGGCATCGACTGGTCCTACAAAATCAATGACCAGAAGGTGCTGGTCGAGCGCTCCGGCTATGAATATTTTGAAGACGACAAGAACACGATTTTCCAGATCGCGCAGTGGTTTCCGCGCATGGCCGCGTATTACGACGCCGTTGGCTGGCAACACAAGCAATTCCTCGGCTCCGGTGAATTCACGCTGGAATTCGGCGACTACGAACTGTATCTGACGGTGCCGGGCGACCATGTGGTGGCTGCCACGGGCGAGCTGCAAAATCCTGCGGCGGTATTGAGCGCGGTGCAGCGCGAGCGCCTGGCGCGGGCGAAAAACAGCAATACGCCGCTGCTGGTGATCACGCCCGCTGAAGCGCTGGCGGCGGAAAAGGGCCGCGCGGCGGGCATGAAAACCTGGCACTTCAAGGCGTCCAATGTGCGCGATGTGGCATGGGCGTCGAGCCGCAAGTTCATCTGGGATGCGCAGGGGCTGGACAGCGGCGGCAAGCGCGTGATGGCCATGTCGTATTATCCGAACGAGGGCAACCCGCTGTGGCAGCAGTACAGCACGCGCGCCGTCGTGCACGCGATCGAGCAGTACAACAAATACAGTTTCGACTATCCGTATCCGAATGCGATGTCCGTCAATGGCGCCGTGGGCGGCATGGAGTATCCGATGATTGCGTTCAATGGCGGGCGCCCCGTGAAGGACAAGAAAACGGGAGCGCTGACCTATTCGAAGACGGCAAAATATGACCTGATCGGCGTGATCATCCATGAAGTGGGCCACAATTATTTTCCCATGATCGTCAACTCGGACGAGCGCCAGTGGACGTGGATGGACGAGGGCCTCAATTCCTTCCTGCAGTACCTGGCCGAGCAGGCGTGGGAAGAGCATTTCCCGTCCTGGAATGGCGAGCCGCGCAAGATCGTCGACTACATGCGCAGCCAGAACCAGGTGCCCATCATGACCAATTCCGAGTCTCTGCTGCAGTTCACGGCGAATGCCTACGACAAGCCGGCCACGGCGCTCAACATCCTGCGCGAGACCATCCTCGGGCGCGAGCTGTTCGACTTCGCCTTCAAGCAGTACGCCTTGCGCTGGAAGTTCAAGCGTCCCACGCCCGCCGACTTTTTCCGCAGCATGGAAGACGCTTCCGGCACCGACCTGGACTGGTTCTGGCGCGGCTGGTTCTATACCACCGACGCGGTCGACATCAGCATCGACGGCATCAGCGAATATGGCGTGAGCACGAAAAATCCGGAAACGGAAAAGGCGTGGAAGAAGGCGCAGAAGGCGGCGCAGCCCATCTCGATCTCGGACCAGCGCAACAAGGCGCTGCCGAAGAAGGTAGAGCTGGACCCCGCGCTGAAGGATTTCTATAACCTGCACGATGAATTCACGGTCACCAATAAGGACCGCAACAGCTATGCGGAAGAGCAGGAAACGCTGGAGCCGTGGGAGAGAAAGCTGCTGGAGCAGCATAATCTGGGCAAGCATCTGTACCTGGTCGATTTTTCGAATATCGGCGGCCTGGTGATGCCGCTGATCCTGGAAATCGAACTGAAAAGCGGCAAGAAGATCATCGAACGCGTGCCAGCCGAAGTGTGGCGCTACTCGCCGCACAAGATCAGCAAGGTCATCGTCACGGACGAGCCGATGGTGGGCCTGGTGCAAGACCCGTACTGGGAGACGGCCGACATCGACACCAGCAACAACGCCTGGCCGCGAAAAATCACGCCATCGCGCCTGGAACTGTTCAAGCTGGACCGCGACAAGAATAACCTGATGAAGGATTTTAATACGCCGCTGAAGGCGCCCGATGCCAAGCCCGAAGCCCGGCCAGAGGTGCAGCAGTAAAACAGCGCCGGCCAGCCCGGCGCTTTTTTCTGCCGGCGTGCGCCGGAAGTGCTATTCTGCGCGACGCCCCGGCGCACACGGACCGGGGCTTTCGCAAATCATTCAAAAGACGACCATGCAAACTTTGACCTTCCTGCGCGCGCTGGGCTGTGCGCTACTTTGCCAGCTAACCCTGGCAGCGCACGCCGATCCCCTCAGCTACGCGCGCTACGACCAGGTGCGCACGCGCGACCTGCAGCTGGACCTGAAAGCCGATTTCAAGCAAAAGACGCTCTCCGGCTATGCCGAGCTGTCCTTGAACTGGATCGATCCGGCGGCGCGCACCCTGGTGCTCGATACGCGCGATTTGTCGATCGCGAAAGTGCAGGTACAGGACAAGCGCGGCGCCTGGCAGATGGCGCCGTACCAGCTGGACAAGGCCGACCCGGAAAAGGGCCAGGCGCTGCGCATCAGCACCACGGGCCAGCCGGGCAAAGTGCGCGTCTACTACCACACGGCGCCGAACGCCATCGCGCTGCAGTGGCTCACGCCGCAGCAAACCATGTCGGGCAAGCTGCCTTTCATGTTCAGCCAGTCGCAAAGCATCAACGCCCGCTCGTGGGTGCCATCGCAGGATACGCCGGCCGTGCGTTTTACCTATAGCGCGCGCATCGATGCGCCAGCGGGCATGCGCGTCGTGATGAGCGCCGAGAATGACGAAACAGCGACGGGCAAGGGCGGCTGGAAATTCAGGATGCCGCAGCCGATTCCATCGTACCTGCTGGCCATTGCCATCGGCGAACTGGAAGTGCGCAAACTCGGTCCCCGTTCGGCCGTGTATGCCGAACCGCCGCGCATCAAGGCGGCCGAATACGAGCTGGCCGACACGGAAAAGATGATCCAGGCAGCCGAGGCGCTGTATGGCCCCTATGGCTGGGGACGCTATGACATGATCGTGCTGCCGCCATCGTTTCCCTACGGCGGCATGGAAAACCCGCGCCTGACCTTCCTCACGCCGACCATGATCGCGGGCGACCGCAGCCTGGTCGACCTGATCGCGCATGAACTGGCCCACTCGTGGTCTGGCAACCTGGTTACCAACGCGTCGTGGAAGCACATGTGGCTCAACGAAGGTTTCACCACCTACGTCACCACGCGCATCGTCGAGCAGCTGTATGGCAGCGAAGTGGCGCAGATGGGCGTGCAGGTCGACCAGGAAGAACTGGCCGCCTCGATCCGCGAATTGCCGGCCGCGAAAACGGCGCTGATCACGCGCGATGCCGATGCCAACCCGGCGCAAACGTATACGGACGACGGCATCATCTACCCGAAAGGCGCCTGGTTCCTGGCCACCATGGAGCGCCGTGCCGGCCGTGCCGTGTTCGATCCTTTCCTGCGCGGCTGGTTCGACCAGCATGCGTTCCAGAGCGTGACGACGGAGCAGTTCATCGCCTACCTGCGCAAGAACCTGCTGGCACAGCATCCGGACGTGATGCCGCCAGCGGAACTCGATGAATGGCTGTATGGCACGGGCGTGCCGGCCAGCGCGCAGCGCGTCGTCTCGCCGCGCCTGGCGCTGCTCGACCAGCACCGCGACGCCTGGCTCAAGGGCGAGCTGTCCACCAAAGACCTGGGCATGGACAAGTGGATCGCCATCGAATCGATGCACTTCCTGAACGACATCAACAACAAGGCCAGCGCGGCGCAATTGCGTGAACTGGACCAGGTCTACGGCGTCGGCAAGAGCGGCAATAATGAAGTCGCTTACCGCTTCTACCTGGCATCCGTGAATGCCGGCTACGACGTGCGCCAGCCCCTGCAGGCATTCCTGATGAGCGTGGGTCGCCAGAAGTTCGTCGTGCCCCTGTACAGCGCCTTGATGAAGACGCCGCAGGGCCACGCCTGGGCCAAGGACGTGTATGCCAAGGCGCGTGAACGCTACCACCCGGTGACGCAGGAAAGCGTCGATAAATTGATGGCCGCGCAAGCGCATTGAACCTTCCTTGGACATCCTGACCATGCATACCATGAACCGCATTGCCGCCGCCATCGTGCTGGCGTTTTCCAGCATCGCCGTGCCGGCGCTGGCAGCCGATGCCATCCCCGTCGTTGCTGCTGCCTTGGTGCCCGCGCCGGCCTTCGATCTTGAGCGCGACGTCGCCACTGCCCTGACAGTGTTCGACGTGCCCGGCATGGCGATCGCCATCGTCAAGGATGGCAAGGTCATCACCGCCAGGGGTTTCGGCGTGCGCAAGCTGGGCGAACCGGCATCCGTCGACGCCAAGACCCTGTTCGAAGTGGCATCGAACTCGAAGGGTTTCACGGCCGCCGCGCTGGCCATGCTGGTTGACGAAGGCAAGCTGGCCTGGGACGATCCCGTCACCCAACATTTGCCCGGCTTCCAGATGCACGATTCCTACGTGACGGGCGCCATGACCATCCGCGACCTGCTGACGCACCGCAGTGGCCTGGGCCTGGGAGCGGGCGATTTGCTGTGGTGGCCCACCACCACGTTTTCCACCGACGAGATCATCGAGAAGCTGCGCTACATTCGTCCGGCCACGAGTTTTCGCAACAGCTATGCCTACGATAACCTGCTGTACATCGTGGCCGGCAAGATCATCGCCGACAAGGCGGGCAAGAGCTGGGGCGAGGCGATGCATGAGCGCATCCTGGCGCCGCTGGGCATGACGGGTACCACCACCAGCCTGGCGGAAAATGTGGGGAATCCCGACGTCGCCAGTGCGCACAGCAAGATCGACGGCAAGATCGCCGCCGTCAAATCGATGCCCGTGCCGAACGCCGTGGGCGCCGTTGGCATCAACACGAATGCGGAAGATATCGCCAAGTGGATGATGGTGCTGCTCGACGAAGGCAAGATCGCCGGTGTGAAGGACAAGGATGGCAAGGACGCGCGCCTGTTCAGCGAAAAGCAGGGCCGCGAAATGTGGACGGCGCAAACGCCGATCAAGATTGCCGAGCCTAAACCGACGCTGGCAGCCACCAAACCGAACTTCAGCGCGTATGGCCTGGGCTTTCAGCTGCGCGACTACAAGGGCATGAAAGTGGCCATGCACGGCGGCGCGCTGCAGGGATTTTATTCGCGCGTGCTGATGGTGCCGGAAGCGAAACTCGGTGTGGCCATCCTCACCAATGCGGAAAATGGCGGCTCCATGACGGCACTGCAATGGCGCATCCTCGACCATTACCTGCAGGCGGCGCCGTCGGACTGGCTGGCGCTGGTGGCCAAGGTGGAGCAGGACCAGCATGCCGAAGAAGTCAAGAAGCAGGGCAAGGCGTCGAGTGCGCGCGCGGCGAAATCGCAGCCATCGTTGCCGCTGGCCGCGTATGACGGCGAGTATGAGGACGCCTGGTATGGCAAGGTCGTCATCAAGCCGGAAGGCAAGAAGCACATCCTCAGCTTCACGCGCACGCCGGACCTGACGGGCGAGCTGGAACACTGGCAGCACGATACTTTCATCGTGCGCTGGAAGGAGCGCAATTTCAACGCCGACGCGTATGTGACGTTTTCGCTCAATCCCGATGGCAGCATCGACAGGGTAAAAATGGCGCCCGTGTCGGCCGAGACGGATTTCAGCTACGACTTCCAGGACTTGAACCTGGCGCCGGTGAAACCGAAGGAAGTGAAGAAATAAGATGGTAGGTCGGGTTAGCGCGCAGCGCGTAACCCGACACGCTCACTTTATGGCTTGACGAACTTCAAGGTCATGCGGTCGCTCTCGCCAATGGCCGTGTATTTGGCCCGGTCCACATCCTTGTTGGCGTAGGTCGGCGGCAACGCCCACACGCCGCCCTGGTGGTCGGCATGGTCTTTCGGATTGGCGTTGATCTCGGACTTGGCCGCCAGCTTGAAGCCCGCGTTTTCCGCCAGCTTGATCACATACGCTTCGTGCATGTAGCCGCTGCTGGCCGTGGCATCTTGCGCCTTGCCGGCCGGCAGGCGGTGCTCGACGACGCCGAACACGCCGCCCGGTTTCAGGCTGTCATACACTTCCTTGAACAAGGTCTGCATGCCTGCTTCGCCGATGGGTATCCAGTTGTGGATATTGCGGAAGGTGAGCACCATGTCGGCCGTGCCCTTGGGCGCGATGCGGTAGGTGGTGGGCGGTGCGAAGGCACCGATCTCCACCTTGCCAAAAGCAGCGGGATTGGCGTCGAGTTTTTGCTGGAAGCGCGCCGCGCCACGGCGTGCGCCTTCGCTGCTTGACTGCGGGTCGTTGCCGGCGGCGATCAGCTTGCCGTTGTCGCGCAGGTAGGGCGCCAGGATCTCCGTGTACCAGCCGCCGCCGGGCGCCAGCTCCACCACCGTCATGCCCGGCTTGATGCCGAAGAACGTCAATGTCTCGTACGGGTGGCGGGCGCTGTCGCGCAGCGCGTTGGCCGGCGTGCGCGCGTTGCCGGCAATGGCCGCCTTCAGGGCCGCGTCGCCCGCATCGGCGGCCAGTGCCGCGCCGCTGCCGCCGCAGGCCAGCATGGCCGTCAGGGCCGCGGCCAGGGATACTCGCTTCATCATCATCTGCTCCATTCATGAGTGGGTCGATTGGTGGCGATCGCCATCAACGCCGATCATCGGGCAAGCACGCTGGCCGGTCAAGCGGATTCCGTACTCCATGCGGCGGCATAAGCGGGCATGTCGCTGGTATTGAGCGCATCGGCGATGGCCGCGCCACGGCCATGCGTAAAAGGCAGTTCGCCCGTCCAGACGATGTGCGCCATGTCGCCCGCGTCGTCGAGCGGGCCGCCCTTGCGCTGCTTGACGGCGCATTCGTCGAGTGCGATGCGCAGCACGGTGGTGGCCGCGTATTCCTTGGCGCTGCCGCCGCGCACGTGCGCCAGGCGTCCCGGCGCCAGCTTTTCCATCAGCGCATCCATGGCCGCATGCTGCTGTCCGATGTCGGCCACCTTGTCAAAGCGCCCGTACACCATCGCCGAGCGGTAGTTCATGGTGTGATTGAAGGCCGAGCGCGCCAGCACCAGGCCGTCGAGATGGGTGATGGTCACGCACACGTCGGTGTCGTTGACGAGTTGCTTGAGCATGCGGCTGCCGTTCGAGCCATGGATGTACAGGTGGCCGTCGATGCGCCAGCAGGCGGTCGGGATGCAATGGCTTCCGTGCTCGTCGCGGAAGGCGATATGGCACAGGAAGGCGGCGTCGACGATGGCGTACACGGTGGCTTGCTCGTAGCTGGCCAGTTCGGCGACGCGGCGCACGCGGGTACGGGTGCTGGGAGGGAGGGCGACAGCGGTCATGGCGGGAATCCGGTTGGTTGAAGAAGCAGGCCGCACTATAATCGGCATCTGGCCCTGAAAAAAGATCCAGAAGTTAGAAATAATTTGGAGCCATAACGGGAGTCGCATGGATTATGCATTGCTGCTGAACGCTTTCGAACGCACGCACCGCGAGCGGGGCTGGTCGCGCCAGCGCCTGCTGCATGAATGCCTGCGCGCGGCGATCCGCGGTGGCCAGCTGGCGCCAGGTACGCGTCTGGCCGCCACGCGCGTGCTGGCGGTCGAACTGGGACTGGCGCGCAATACCGTGCTGTACGCCTACGAGCAGCTGGCCAGTGAAGGTTTTGTCTTGCCGGACCGGCGCGGCACCGTGGTCGCCGGCAACGTTGCCCAGCCGGTGGTGGCGCCACCGGCCGGCAGCAAGGATGGCTTGTCGCGCCGGGCACAACATTTGCGCGGCGTGGCGGGACAGGACAGGAACGCGACGGTGGTGTTTCCCGCCGACGCGATGGGGGCGTTCGCGCCTGGCGTGCCGGCGCTGGACGAATTCCCGCTGGCGCAGTGGCGGCGCATGCTGGACCGCGCATGGCGCGCGCTGACGCCGCGCCAGCTCAATTACGGCGACCCTGCCGGCGAGCCGCAGCTGCGCATGGCCATCGCCGACCATTTGCGCGCCGCGCGCGGCGTCGTCTGCGATGCGGGCCAGGTGTTCATCACGGACGGCACGCAGAGCAGTCTGGATGTGTGCCTGCGCGCCTTTGCCGACCAGGGCGACACCTTGTGGATCGAGCACCCCGGCTATGGCGGCGCGCTGGCGGCGGGTCGTGGCGCCGGACTGCAGGTGAGGGGCATTGCCGTCGACATGGATGGCATCGCGCCGACGGATGAGGACTGGAACGCGGCGCCGCCGCGCCTGATCTACACCACGCCGTCGCACCAGTATCCGACCGGCAGCGTGCTCAGTCCCGCGCGCCGCATGGCGCTGCTCGAACGTGCGCGCGCCTTTGGCGCCCTGATCATCGAAGACGATTACGACAGCGAATTTCGCCATGGCGGCCCGCCCCTGGCGGCCATGCAGGGACTGGTGAGCGATGCGCCCGTCGTGTATCTGGGCACCTTCAGCAAGACCATGTTTCCGGCCTTGCGGCTGGCCTTTATTGTCGTGCCGGCAGCGCTGGCCGGGGCCTTCGCGCAGATGCAGGCGCAGGGCGCCACACGGGGGCGCGTGGCCGAACAGCTGGCGCTGGCCGAGTTCCTGCGCAGCGGCCTGTTTGCGCGCCATGTGCGCCGCATGCGCCGCCTGTATTGCCAGCGGCGTGACGCCTTGAGCGAGGCATTGCAGCGCCATGCGTGTGCGGGCGCGGTCATCCATGGCGGCACGGCCGGCATGCACCTGGCGCTGCGTTTTCAAGATGTCCAATGGGATGACCTGGCGTTGAGCCGCCGTGTCGCGCAGGACGGCATCGTGGCGCTGGCGTTGTCGGCGCACGGCACGGGCGACAGGATGGGGGAAGGTGCGGGCTGGAACGGTTTCCTGCTCGGTTATGCGCAGGTGCCGGCCGAAAACATGGACGGCCTGGCGCGCCGCCTGGGCGCGCTGCTGCCGGCGTGATGCGGCGCTACGGCCTTACTGCTGGTCCTGCATCCACTGCTTCAAGCCGTTGACCCAGTTCTTGGCGGGCAGGTTGAATTGCTTCTTGATGGTGGCGGCGCGTTCGTACAAGTCGCTGAAATCGAGCGATGGCGATTTTTTGAAGGCCAGCACGACGATGTTTTCATCTTCCGTTTCCGGCACCCAGACGACGGCGTCGAAGACCAGTTCCATCGCCTGCAAATTCTTGTCGTAGTTGGGAAAATCGCCGAAGATATTCGTGCACATGATGCCGTCGTCTGCCAGGCAGTCGAAGCAGGCCTGGTAGAACTCGGGCGTGTCGAGCACGGGGCCGCGCGCTTCTTCGTCGTACAGGTCCACTTGCAGCGCATCGACCGTGCCATGGTTGGCAGGATCGAGCACGAAGTCGAGCGCATTCATTTCACGCACGTCGAGACGCGCATCGTTCGGCGGCAGCGCGAACTGGGCGCCGCAGATGGCGATCACATTCGGATTGAGTTCGATCGCCGTGACCGAGGCATCGGGGAAGCGGCGGTAGCTGAATTTGGTCAGCGCGGCGCTGCCCAGTCCCAGCTGCACGATGCGTTTTGGCTGCGTCTTGAACAGCATCCACATCATCATCATCTGTACGTATTCGAGCTCGATGGCATCAGGTTTGTCCAGGCGCATGGCGCCCTGCACCCACTTGGTACCCAGGTGCAGGTAGCGGATGCCGCGGTGTTCGGTGGTGGTGGCCGGCGGGTGGCCCGGGTGGCTGAAAGCGGTATGGCTGGTGGAGGTAAAGTCGGTCGTCATGGCGTCAGTGTAGCAGCCACATGAAAAAAGACGCCGCAGCGTCTTGTGGGGGGAGCGCAAGATTGCTTGCGGCGCCGTGCCAGCAAGCCCAGCAGGCCCAGGCCGGCCAGCATCATGGCATCCGTTAGCGGTGTGGCAACCGGGGCCAGGTTCAGCAGGGAAGAATCAATGTCACCGCCAGTCCACCGCCTTCGCGGTTGGCCAGGGTGATGCGTCCGCCATGCGCTTCGGCGATCTCGCGCGCCAGGGCCAGGCCCAGTCCCGTACCGCTGCGTTTGGTGGAATAAAACGGCACCAGCGCGTTTTCCAGCACGGCGCCGCTCATGCCCGGCCCCCGGTCGCGCACTTCGATGCGCAGCTGCCCTTGCACCTGGCTGACGTGCAGGCCGATATGCTCTTCCCGCGAGCCCGATTCGAGCGCATTCTTGAGCAGGTTGAGCAGTGCCTGCTGCATTTGCGCCGCATCGAACACGGCGGCCTGCGTCGGCGGCGGGCCGTCGAGCGTGAAGGCCGCTTGCGAGGCCAGGCTGTCGAGGAAGGGGGGCCACTCGCATGGCGCCAGGCGCGGTGCGGGCAGCTTGGCAAAGCGCGCATAGCCGAGGATGAAAGTTTCCAGGTGGCGCGTGCGCTCTTCGATAGTGGCGAGGATTTGCGGCAGGCGCTCCGTCTGGCCGCGGCGTACCAGTTCGGCGCCGGAATGGGCCAGCGAGGCCAGTGGCGCCAGTGAGTTGTTGAGCTCATGGCTGATGACGCGGATCACCTTTTTCCAGGTTTGCACTTCCTGGCGCCGCAGTTCCAGCGTCAGTTGGCGCAGCAGCAGCAGCTCGTGCTTGCGCCCGTTCAGGCTGAAGCTGCGCCGCGCCAGGTGATACACCTCTTCCTGTTCCCCTTCGCCGCTGGTAAACAAGCCGTCGTTGCGGCGCGCCAGCGCCTCGGCCAGGGCCGGCGCCGCCTCGCGCACGATGTCGGCCAGGTGGCGTCCTTCGAGCCGGCGGCCGTGGTGCAGCAACTGGCGCGCAGCCAGGTTGGCGTAGACGATGGCGCTGCCCTCGGCCACCAGCAGCATGGCCACCGGCGTATTTTGCACCATGGTGTCGAGCAGCAGTTCGCGCTGCACCAGATCCAGGCGCTGCTTGCGCAGCACGTCGCCCAGCGCATTGTGGGCCGCCACCAGGTCGGCCAGTTCATCGTTCTGCGGCCAGCGCAAGCTGAAGCCGAAGTCGCCATCCTGGTAGCTGGCGACCGTGCCGCTCAAGGCGCGAAACAGCGACAGCATCGATTGCAGCTGCGCGCGGATGGTAATGACGGCCACCGGCAGCACGCATAGCAGGGTAGCGGCCAGCACCAGCAGCGGCTGGCCGGGTAAAAAATGCGCGAGCAGCAGGGCGATGACGATGCCCAGCACCAGCAAGGTGACGATCAGCGCCGTCCAGCGCGTGAGCAGGGAGAGGCGCATGGGGCGGTAGGCCATCAGCCGCGCGCGACGCCCAGGCGTTCCATGCGCCGGTACAGCGCCTGGCGCGACAGGCCCAGTTCCTGCGCCGCCTGCGCCACCACGCCGTGTGCGCGCGTGAGCGCCGCAGTGACGCTGTCGCGGTCCGGCTCCGTCGCTGCGCCATCCTGCGATGCGCGTGGCGATGCCACACCGGCCAGCGGCAAGCCCGTTTCCTGCGCGCCGATTACCGGGCCGGCCGTCAGCAGGCAGGCGCGTTGCATGACGTTTTTCAGTTCGCGCACATTGCCCGGCCAGCCGTGCGCCAGCAGGGTCGCCTGCGCCTGCGCGTCCAGGGTTTTTTCGCTGCCCAGGAAATGCCGCGCCAGCACCAGGATGTCGAGCGGGCGCTGGGCCAGCGGCGGCAGGCGCAGTTCGATCACGTTCAGGCGGTAGAACAGGTCTTCGCGAAACGTGCCGGCCTTGATCATCGCCGGCAGGTCGGCGTTGCTGGCGCTGATGACGCGCACTTTGACTTGCCGCTCGCGGTTCGAGCCGAGGCGCTCGAAGCGGCCCGTTTCCAGCACGCGCAGCAGTTTCATTTGTCCGGCCAGCGGCAGGTTGCCGATCTCGTCGAGGAACAAGGTGCCGCCGTCGGCCGCGTCGAACTTGCCATCGCGCGCGCGCGTGATGCCGGTGTAGGCACCGGCTTCGGCGCCGAACAGTTCCGCCTCGATCAGCTCGACCGGCACGGCGCCGCAATTGAGCACCACGAAGGGGCCGCTGGCGACCTGCGAATTGGCTTGCACGATGGCGGCGATGCGTTCCTTGCCGCTGCCGTTCGGCCCCGAAATGAGCACGGGCACGTCGGCCCGCGCCACCTGGCAGGCCAGGTGCACCACTCTTTCGGTGGCCGGGTCTTGCCACACCATGCCGCGCAAGTCGAAGTCGTGTTCCAGCGCGTGGCGCTGGCGCTGCTCGGCCACCACGCGCTGGCGCAGCGCGCGGTTGGCCTGCCCCAGTTCCAGCAGGTTCTGCACGGAAGCGATCAGGCGCCGGTCATCCCATGGCTTGGCCAGGTAGTCGGCCGCGCCGGATTTGATCAGGTCGACGGCCGCGTCGAGCTGGGTCCATGCCGTCAGCAGGATCACGGGCAGGTCCGGGTAGCGCGCGCGGATGGCGTGGAACAGCGCGCTGCCTTCCTCGCCCGAGGTGGTGTCGGCCGTGAAGTTCATGTCCTGCAGCACCAGGTCGATGGCGTGCCGTTCGAGCAGGTGCAGACCTTCCTCGGGCGAGGCGGCGCGCACGGCGTCGATCTCGTGCAGGGAGAACAGCACGTCAAGCGCGATGGCCACGGCGGCATTGTCGTCAATAATCAGTACGGTAGGCATGCGCGCAGCATATCACTCAGGTGCCGCTTCAGGTACTGCGGGTGGCAGTGGCCGGCGAAATGCTGGCCGCGCGCCAGGCCGGGCCGTACACGGCGCCCAGGCCCAGTAGCCAGAACACCAGCGCGCCGGCCAGCAGATAACCGGGTGGCAGGCGCGCCATTTCCAGCTGGCTTACCAGCAGCTGGTTCAGCGCCAGGGCCAGCACCACGCCGGCAGCCACGCCGATGCTGGTGATCATGAAATTTTCGGTCAGGAAGTAGCGCAGGATGTCGACGCGGCGCGCGCCCAGGGCACGCCGCACGCCGATCTGCTTGCGCCGCTGCGTCACCCACAGGCTGGCGATGCCGACGATGCCGCTGGCGGTCACCAGCAGCAGCAGGGCCGAGACCGTGATCAGCATCCACGACATCGCGCGGTCGGCGCGGTAGCGCGTGTCGCGGTCTTCATCGAGCGTGCGCAGGCGCACGATCAGCTTGTCCGGCGTGGCTGCGCGGATGGCCTGCTCGGCTTCTTTCATCACGCGGTCGCGCTGGCCCGCTTCGGCACGGATGGTCAGCAGGGTATCGCCGTCGCCCGTCAGGCGTACGGGAAACAGCACCGAATACTCTCCCTTGTCACCCACTTCCGCACCCTGGCTCTGCAGCCGCTCGACGACGCCGACGACTTGCAATTGCTGCGCATCCTCACCCGTGCCCAGGAAGAGGGGCATGCCCAGCGCACTGCCGCCGCCAGGGTGGATTTTCTCGGCCATTGCGCGCGTGACGATGACTTGCGGGGGGAATTCTTCCGTCACGTTCTGGTCGATTTCGACGATCTCGGCTGGCGTGAAGTCGCGTCCTTCCAGCAGCTTCAGCCCCCAGGTCTTGATCAGGGAGTCGGGCGTGCTATACACGGCGGCAATGGCGGAACTATTTTCCTGCTTGCGGCTGGCGGCAAAGCCGCTGTTGCTGCCATTGCGCGACAACGGCACCTGGCTCACCTGCGCTACCGAGACGACGCCCGGCACGGCGCGCGCGGCCGCGGCCAGGCGCTTTTGCAGCGCGAGTTCTTCGTTGTGACCCAGCGGGCGCAGGTTGCGCGCCAGCAGGTGGAAGACGTCGCCCTCCGCCGCCACGCCGCTGGGTCGCGCCGCCACTTCCTGGCGCACGTTGACGATATGCAGGGCATTGGCCAGGATGGCCAGGCTCAGGGCTACTTGCACGGCGACCAGGATGGCGCCGGTTTTGCTGCGCATCAGCGCAGACAGGATGGGTCGGATTTCCATGGTGTTCCTATTTGTGTGCGGTCGATTCTGTCATTGGGATTTGAGCTGGATGGCCGGCGTCACCTGGCAGGCGCGCCAGGTCGGCAGCAGGCCCGCCAGGATCGCTGCGGCCACCGAGATGACGAAGGTCATGGCCAGCATCACCCAGTCCATGTGCGCGGCGACGGTCAGCTGCTTCGACTGCATGCCGATCAGTGCCAGCGCGCCGAAGGACAGCAACAATCCCAATATGCCGCCGGCCAGGCCGATGACGGTGGTCTCGACGAGGAACTGGCGGAAGATATCGCTGCGCGAGGCACCCAGTGCGCGGCGGATGCCCACCTCGGCGGCGCGTACCGAGAACTTGGCCAGCAGCAGGCCGATGGTGTTGACCAGGCACAGGGCCAGAAAACCGAAGGCCAGCCAGGCCGACAGTTTGTTGTCATTGCCCACCACGCGCAGGTGCACCAGCCATTCATCGATGCTGAACAAGCGGTTGGGCGCAGCGCGTTTCAGGCGGCCCAGCTTGCGCTGCTCCTGTGCATAGCTGTCGAGGTAATTTTGCAGTTCGCCGCGCTGGCCGTCGTTGGCCATCTCGAACCAGAACTGCATCCACGTGCATTCCGAATCGAGCGTGCCCTGGTAGCCCGGCTCTCGGTTGCCGCTGCAGTTCATGCTGCCGTTATGGCTGGTCTGGTGGCGGATCGCGCTGGTAAACGGGATGAAGTAACTGTCCTCGCTGCCAAAGGCGCCGCTGCCGATGATGCGATGGATGCGCGGCACGGGTTCCCATGTATCGAGCACGCCCGTGATCTGGTATTGGAAGCCCATGAGCGTCATGCGCTGGCCCACAGGATTGCTGTCGCCGTACAGCTTTTCTGCCAGCTTGCGCGACAGGACGATGACGTCGGCACCGGCGGCATCGTCGGCTTCGCTCCATGGCTGGCCATGCAGAAAGGGCGTCTCGAACATGGGAAAGAAATCGCGGTAGGCGGCCAGGCCTTGCGACGTGAAGGCGCCGATGTCCTTGCGCTGCGGCTCGATGGCACCGCCCACGCCGAACATGACGCTGCGCCGCTCGCCCGTTTTGCTGTTCTGGAAATTGACGGCGTCGCGGTAGCTGAGCTGCTTGTCGCCCGATGCATTTCCCGGCGTATAGCCGGAGAGGGAGCCATTGTCGACCAGCGGCACGAACAAGCGGCCATTCTTGTGCGGCAGGGGATTGCCCGACATGACATGCAGGATGGTCAGGGTAGAGATGCTGGCGGCCACGCCGATGGCCAGGGTCAGCACCATCAGTGCCGTCAGGGCAGGGTTGCGGCGCAGGCTGCGCAGGCCGAGCAGAAAGTAGTACTGGAACATGGGCGGATCCTCAGACAGTGGCGGTGTTGCTGCCGGCCTTGGCCTGGCTGCTGGCCAGCGTCGGCCCCTTGTGCACCAGGTCCGACACCTGGCCATCGATGATGTGCACGTTACGCTGCGAGCGCAGTGCCAGTTCGGGATCGTGCGTGACCATCAGGATGGTGGTGCCTTGCGCGTTGATGTCTTCCAGCAGTTCCATCACGCCACGCGCCATTTGCGTGTCCAGGTTGCCCGTCGGTTCATCGGCCAGCAGCAGTTTGGGCGAGCCGGCCAGCGCGCGCGCGATCGCCACGCGCTGCTGCTGGCCGCCCGACAATTCGGCCGGATAGTGTTTCATGCGCGACGCCAGTCCCACCTTGGCCAAGGCATCCTCGATGCGTTCGCGCCGCTCGGCGCTGTTGAAGCCCCGATAGCGCAGCGGCACGTCGACATTGTCGAACAGCGACAGGTCGGGGATCAGATTAAAACCCTGGAAGATGAAGCCGAGTTTTTCATTGCGCAGGCGTGAGCGGGCATTGTCGTGCATGCCCTTCACGTTGACGCCGTCGAGGATGTATTCGCCGTCAGTGAATTCTTCCAGCAGGCCGGCGATGTTCAGGAAGCTCGTCTTGCCCGAGCCGGACGGCCCCGTGACGGTGACGAATTCACCTTGTTGTACATGGATGTCGAAGCCGCGCAGCGCGTGGGTTTCGATCATGTGGGTACGATAGACTTTGTTCAGATTTTGCATGCGCAGCATGGTGGACCTCTTGATGGAATGGAGTGGGTGCAGCTGATTAATTGAGGGAAACGCGGGCCGCGTTCTCGAACGCTTCCGTGCCGGCGACCACCACCTTGTCGCCCAGCTTCAGGCCGCCGAGGATTTCCACGGCCGAGACGCTGGTGGCGCCCATCTTGATGGGCGTGCGGATGGCCACGCCGTCGCGCACGACGTAGGCGTAGCGGCCACCTTCGGACTCGACGAAGGGGCCACGGGCCAGCATCAGCACATTCGGCTTTTCATCGATCAGCAGGCGCGCCGTGACGCGCTGGTTCTGGCGCAAGCCGGCCGGCTGTTCGCCGTTGAAGCGCACGCGCGCCAGCACCTGGTTCTTGACCACTTCGGGCGACAGGGCCGAGAGTTTGCCCGTTGCCTTGATGGCGCCCGTTTCGATTTCCGCGCGCATGCCCAGGCCGATATCGGCGACATACGTTTCCGGCACTTCCAGCTCGACTTCCAGCTGCGACAGGTCGACCAGGGTCATCAGGGCCGTATTGGCTTGCACCACGCTGCGGTTGGCCACCGACAGGGTGCCGATGAAGCCATTCACGGGTGCGCGCACGGTCAGCTCGTCGACCCGGCGCTGGGCGTTGTCGCGGCTCAGGCGCTGGCGTTCCAGCTCATTGGCCTTGGTTTTCAAGGCCAGGGTCACGTCTTCGCTTTCCAGGCCCGCCGCCTGCGAAGCGTGCTTGCTGCGGATGTCGGCAGAATTCAAGGCATCCTTGGCCTTCTGGTAATCGATCTTGGCGATGATGCCCACCTGCGCCACGCTTTCATAGCGTTCCAAAGTACGCTGTGCGGACAGGCGCTCGATCTCCGCCGTGTCGGCTTCGCGGCGCGCCAGCAGCTTCTGCTTCTTGGCCAGGATCTGCTGGCGCGCCACCTCGGCTTCCAGTTGCTGCACGCTCGATTGCTCGCGCTTCAAGGCGTCGGACAGGTCAGGCGATTCCAGCACGGCCAGGATGTCGCCCTTTTTCACCGTGTCGCCGGCCTTGGCCTTCAATGTCACGGTCGCTACCGTTGTCGAATACAGGGTGGGACTGATGGCGGCCACCACGCGGCCGTTCACGGCGGCGTCGCGTATCAGGGTGCCGCGCGTGACGTCGGCGATGCGCAGGCGGCTGCTGTTGACGGAATGCTCGCTGTTGCGCCAGCCCGCAACGGCAGCGATGGCGCCGCCAATGACGATGACGGCGCCGGCCAGCAGCAGGGCGCGTTGCTTGTGGCGCTGGCCGGGCGGGGCGGACAGTACGGCGTCTTGGGAAGAGGTGTCGCGGATCATGGTCAGGTCTCGTGAAGGATGCCTTTTTCAATGCAGGATCCGTGCCAGTTATTAAGTCGTTGATTTGAATGGAGATTTTTTTGGTGTCCGGCTGTCCGCCGTGTCCGCGCTGTCCAGGCGGTGTCCGCGTGCGCGGCAGTGTCGCGGCGTGCGCGCTTGGATCTTGATATTCTGGCAATCGACCTGATCTGCGGCCCAGGCAGTGATGGCGCGCGGCGCCATGCTGGTCCCCTACTTTGGAGCATTATGTCGCCTTCGCCCTCCCTTTTTGCCCGTCTGCGTTCCTGGCTGCGCCAGTTTGCCAGCCTGCCCGAGCCGGCGGAACTCGATTATCCATTTGCCGCCAGCGACATCGCCATGCTGCAGCGTATCGAAGGGGGCTTGCCCCAGCTCGATAGCCAGACATGGGATGAAATGCTGCTCGATGACTACCATCTCCAGCTCGCCGGTCAGACCAGCATTCTTGGCCAGCAGCGATTGCATCAGCGCCTGGCGAGCGGCACGGCAGGCGCCGCCTCGCGGGCGCGTATCGCGGCCTTGCTGGCCGCGCCGGCACAGCAGGCTGTACTCGAGCAAGCCATGCAGCCGCTGCGCACGGCAGACATGGAAGTGGCGGCGCTGCTGTGCGGCGCTGCGCCGCCAGCAGCACCGTGGTGGAGCCGCTGGCTGCTGCTGCCGACACTGGCGCTATTGGTGTCGCTGCTGGCCGCGTGGCTGTTTGCGCCGCTGGCATGGGCCTTCGCGGTGCCCGTCTGGCTCTTGCTGATGGCGTTGCAGATGCGTTTTTACGAGCGTTGCAAACCGTGGGAGCGCAGCGTCTTTACCTTGCAGCAGATACTGCTGGTGCATGGCCGCCTGGGCGCGCTCGATACTGCGTTCACGGCAGATCTGCGAGAAGGCGGGCGGGCTGCCGGCGTGATCAACCGCCAGATCACGCCGGTACGCTGGATCAAGATGATTCCCCTGCTGAGCGAATATGACGACTGGCTCATGCTGGGCAATATCCGGCGCTACTTTCACAGCCTGCGCGTGGTGCGGCGTGAACGCGCCTTCTTGCGCCAGAGTTTCCTGCTGCTGGCCGACCTGGAGGCGGACCTGGCCCTGGCGCGCCACCTGCGCGGTCGCGCAGCGTTTTGCTGGGCGCAGGAAGCCGATACGCGGCAGTTGTCGCTCGATGCCATGGTGCATCCGCTGCTGGAACGCGCCGTGCCGCTGTCGCTGCAGCTCGATGGCCGCGGCGCCTTCATCTCGGGCCAGAATGCCATCGGCAAGAGTACCTTGCTGCGCGCGGTGGGCCTCAATCTGATCAGTGCGCGCGCTTTCGGCTTTTGCTATGCGCAGGCGGCCCAGGTGCCCATGCTGCCCCTGTATTCGAGCATGCAGAATGAAGACTCGCTCGATGGCGGTGAAAGTCTCTATATCGCCGAACTGCGGCGCGCGCGCGAATTGCTGGCGCTGGCCGAAGCGGGGGCGCCGGCCTTGTTCCTGATCGACGAGATTTTCCGCGGAACCAACCACCTTGAATCGGTGGCGGCTGCGGCCGCCGTGCTGCATACGCTGGCCGCGCGCCACCTGGTGATCGTCTCGTCGCACAACCTGGTGCTGGGGCCGCTGCTGGAAGACTGCCTGGCGCCGTGGTGCGTGCGCCGCGATGAGGGGGGCGCGCTGCTGCTGGCGCCCGGCGTACTGCAAGCCACGAATGGCATCGCCCTGCTGGCGCAGCGCGGTTTTGACGCCGGCATCGCGGACAAGGCGGGGCGCGTCTTCGACTGGCTCAGCACGCACATGGCGCAACCGGCCGATTGCGGCGGCGTGCTCGAACGGGCTTGATGGCCGCCCTTATTTGTCCTGCTTTTCCGGCGTGCTTTTGTCGATCACTTCGCGGCAATCGCCACGAATGATGGCGTTGTCGTAGTTGGTCCAGCCGTAGCTGTCGACGTAGCGCTTGTGCTGCTTGAAGCGGGGGCTGGCGATGCTCCATTCGGGCTGTTCGCCGGCAAAGCGGATGTCGCCCAGGTCGAGCAGCGTGTGGAACATGTTTTCCGTCGACAGACGCGCCTTCTGATGGCGCTGCAGCTGCGTCACCTTGTCCGGATAGTGCTGCTGGAATTGCGGCGAATACCAGACGAAGGCGGGCACATGGAATTCGAACTGCGTGTTGTGGCCATGGAAGGCCAGGCGGCAGCTGCCGTCGTACAGGGTCTGGCCATGGTCGGCCACGTAGACGAGCGAGCTGCGCAGGGCGGTGCGCTGGCCATCGTCCTTCAGCATGCCGATCACGTTCGACAGGAACCAGTCCGTGTACAGGATGGAACTGTCGTAGCTGTTGTTGAGCTGTGGCTTGATGGCCGTGTCCGTGTAGACGGGTTTGTTGACGCCGAACAGCGACGGCTGCCACTTGTCGAAGGACTTCGGATAGCGCTGGCTGTAGTTCCAGTGGCTGCCCAGCGTGTGCAGCACGATGAGTTTTTTCGGCGCCGGGTCGGCCAGCGCGTTCTTGAACGGGTCGAACAGGATCTGGTCGAAGTTCGAATTGTTGGTAAAGCCGCCCAGGTTCAAAAATTGCACCACGTCCGCTTCCTTGGCAAACACGGACACGGGCGTGTCGAACTGGCCGAACGAAATCTGGTTCGACAGCCAGTAAGTCTTGAAGCCCGCTTCCTTGTAGGCGGTGATAAAGGATTTTTCCGAGAAGCCATCCTTGAGGCTTTGCGTGGCCGGCTTGCGCGAGATGATGACGGGCACGGACAGGCGCGTGGCGGAAACGGCCGTGATGACGTCGGCCAGCGGCACCAGGTTGGCTTCCTGTTTCAGCAGGGGATTGGTGTCGCGTTCGTAGCCATTCAGGCTCCAGCGGTCGTAGCGCGACGATTCGCCGATCACCATGACCACCACTTCCGGATGGGTATCGGGCTGTTGCTGGTGCGCGCCGAAACGGAAGCTGCTGCTTTTCTGTCCCAGCTCGGCCAGGTATTTGCGTTCCTTGTAGAAATCGAAGCCGCGCGCGGCCAGGCCGAAGGGCCAGGAATTGCTGACGGTGTCGAAGGCGTACGGCAGGCGCGCCCAGTGGGGCAGGCTGGGCCAGCCCAGGCCCGTTTCGTCGGCGCCGGCGATGCTGGCGTTCTCCGGCTTGCTGCTTTCCTCGTCGTCTTCGGCCGTGTCGTCGTCGGCCGAGCTGGCGTCGCCGAAGCCGGAGGCGCCCGCCTTGCCGCTGGCAGCCGGATGGCTGGCCTTGGCCGACGCGGGCGCGCCATGCAGAACCTTGGCCTCGAAACCGAATTCGTAGCCATACCACCAGAAGCCGCCCAGCAGGATCAGCAGCACGAAGGCGGCCGGGCGCGTCTTGCCGCGCCAGTCCAGGTCGCGCGTGCGCGTGGCGGCAAACCAGCCCAGCGCGCACCAGGCGATCACGCCCAGCATGACGGCGCCCATCAGCCACACTTTTTGCCCGAGGAATTCCATCGCTTCCTTGGGGCTGGTTTCGAAAATGATGCCCAGGTGGTGCGTGGAAATGCCCTGGCCATAGAAGATGAACAGGTAGATTTCCGTCGGCAGGGCCAGGAAGGCGGGCACCAGCAGCCAGTGGAAGTACGCGGGGCGCTTGAACACGCTCCAGACGGCCAGCCAGGCCAGCAGCTCGAAGGTGAGCATCTGCCAGGGATGCTCGGGCGCACGCCCCAGCAGCGCGGGGACGAAGGGCACGGCCGTCAGCAAGGCATACGTCAGGAGCAGGAACAGAGTGGCGGGGCGAAGCAAGGAGCGCATAAGGGGGGGCGGGAGGGCAGCGAAAAATGTCCGCTATTATCAATCCTTTTGTAGTCTCGCGGTCGTACAAGAATGCACGCGTCCGATGCTTGGTCATAGAGAAAGAGTGTCAAATCATCAAGCGCCGCGAGGTGCCGGGGTCTGCGCGCCGCAGCCAAAGATTAGTCAAAATGCCACAAAAGTGCCTTTTTTTTGCCTTTTTTTATAGCAAAAAGCGGTAAACTGATTGACCCCCTGTAACACAAGGTCTAAACTAGCGAGTTCTCGATTTTATTCTGCTCATCGTTTACGTATTGCCTGGCATTTCATGGCCGCTCCTTATCGAGTGGCTGCGGGCGCCTCCGGTGCGCAGTAGATGAAAGTGGGACGAGGTTTTAGTCGCCGGGCATCTTGCCCGGGTTATTAATCGTAGTTTTTTGTTGGATTTATAACGATGCCAACCATCAATCAATTGATTCGCAATCCACGCGTCGCTTTGACCGTGAAGAGCAAATCGCCGGCGCTGGAAAACAGCCCGCAAAAACGTGGCGTTTGCACACGTGTTTACACCACGACTCCAAAGAAGCCTAACTCGGCTCTGCGTAAAGTCGCTAAAGTTCGCCTGACCAATGGTTTCGAAGTCATTTCGTACATTGGCGGTGAAGGCCATAACCTGCAAGAGCATAGTGTTGTGCTGTTGCGCGGCGGTCGCGTCAAGGATTTGCCGGGTGTGCGTTACCACATGGTTCGCGGTGCTCTGGATACCCAAGGCGTCAAAGACCGTAAGCAATCGCGTTCGAAGTACGGTACCAAGCGCGCTAAAGCAGGCAAGAAGTAATAAGTTGTACGCAGCAAACCCAAGTTTCGCTCAGTGGCAACTAGCTAAGTGAATGTAGTCGACCGCATCTGGTCGAGTAAGTGGAAGACTATGATGGTCGTCCGCGAGTGTGCGAAGAACGCGCGCTCAACTGAAGATTGAAAGGAATTGATATGCCACGTCGTCGTGAAGTACCCAAGCGCGAAATTTTGCCAGATCCAAAATTCGGCAACACTGATGTCGCTAAATTTGTAAACGTGCTGATGCTGTCCGGTAAGAAATCGGTTGCAGAAAACATCATCTACGGTGCTTTCGAGCACATCGCAGCAAAATCGGGCAAAGATCCGCTCGAAGTTTTTGTTACCGCAATCAACAACGCCAAGCCGCTGGTTGAGGTGAAATCCCGTCGCGTCGGTGGTGCAAACTACCAGGTGCCGGTCGAAGTTCGCCCAGTCCGTCGTATGGCTCTGTCCATGCGTTGGTTGCGTGAAGCTGCTAACAAGCGCAGCGAAAAATCGATGCCACAACGCCTCGGCGGTGAGCTGATGGAAGCGGCTGAAAGCCGTGGCGGCGCGATGAAAAAACGCGACGAAGTCCATCGTATGGCTGAAGCGAACAAAGCGTTCTCGCATTTCCGCTTCTAATATAAAGCCAGCTACCGCAAGGCGGCTGTCAAGCATCTGTTGTTCGAGGCCGGGCTCATTTTTGCAAAAAAATGCTGCTCGGTTTTGTCCATTCATTTAGGATTAATTATGGCCCGCAAGACCCCCATTGAGCGCTACCGCAATATCGGTATCTCCGCTCACATCGATGCAGGTAAGACGACCACCACCGAGCGCGTCCTGTTCTACACGGGCGTGAACCACAAGCTGGGCGAAGTCCATGATGGCGCTGCTACCACCGACTGGATGGCGCAAGAGCAAGAGCGCGGCATCACGATTACCTCGGCTGCTGTTACGTGCTTCTGGAAGGGCATGGCAAACAATTTCCCTCCACATCACATCAACATCATCGACACCCCAGGCCACGTTGACTTCACCATTGAAGTCGAACGTTCGATGCGCGTGTTGGATGGCGCCTGCATGGTTTATTGTGCAGTCGGCGGCGTGCAGCCACAATCGGAAACGGTTTGGCGCCAGGCTAACAAGTACAAAGTGCCACGTCTGGCCTTCGTGAACAAGATGGACCGTACCGGCGCCAACTTCTTCAAGGTCTACGATCAGATGCGTTCGCGTCTGAAGGCCAACCCAGTGCCTATCCAGATACCTATCGGCGCTGAAGACCTCTTTACCGGTGTTATCGATCTGGTCAAGATGAAAGCAGTCATCTGGGATGACGCTTCGCAAGGCATGAAGTTTGAATACGGCGACATTCCTGCCAACCTGGCTGCTGAAGCTGCCAAGTGGCGCGAAAACATGGTTGAGGCCGCTGCTGAAGCGTCCGAAGAACTGATGAACAAGTACCTGGAAGAAGGCGACCTGACGGAAGCCGAGATCAAGGCTGCTCTGCGTCAGCGTACCATCGCCAGCGAAATCGTTCCAATGCTGTGCGGTACCGCCTTTAAAAACAAGGGCGTACAAGCCATGTTGGACGCGGTCATCGAGTACCTGCCATCGCCAATCGACATTCCACCTGTCCCAGGTCTGGACGAGGACGAGCAGCCAGTTGAACGTGCTGCTGACGACAATGAGAAATTCTCGGCATTGGCGTTCAAGATTGCAACCGATCCGTTCGTGGGTCAGTTGTGCTTCATCCGCTGCTATTCGGGCACGTTGAATTCGGGCGATTCGGTCCTGAACTCCGTGAAACAGAAGCGTGAGCGTATTGGCCGTATCGTGCAGATGCAAGCCAATGAGCGCGAAGAAATCAAGGAAATGCGCGCTGGCGACATCGCTGCCGTCGTGGGTCTGAAAGACACCACCACTGGCGATACGCTTTGCGACGAAAAGGCAAGCGTCGTTCTGGAACGCATGGTCTTCCCTGAGCCGGTGATTTCGCAGGCAGTCGAGCCAAAAACCAAGGCCGACCAGGAAAAAATGGGCCTGGCGCTGAACCGTCTGGCAGCAGAAGATCCATCGTTCCGCGTGCGTACCGATGAAGAATCGGGCCAGACCATCATCGCCGGTATGGGCGAGTTGCATCTGGACATCATCGTTGACCGCATGAAGCGCGAATTCAACGTTGAAGCCACCGTCGGCAAGCCACAAGTGGCTTACCGCGAAACGATCCGTAAAGTGTGCGAAGAGTCGGAAGGCAAATTCGTCAAGCAATCGGGTGGTCGTGGTCAATACGGTCACGTGGTTCTGAAGATCGAACCGCAAGAACCGGGCAAGGGCTTCGAATTCGTTGACGCGATCAAGGGCGGTACCGTTCCTCGCGAATACATCCCTGCAGTTGAAAAAGGTGTGCGCGACACGCTGACTTCGGGCGTGATGGCTGGTTATCCAGTTGTTGACGTGAAAGTCACGCTGTTCTTCGGTTCGTACCATGATGTTGACTCGAACGAAAATGCATTCCGCATGGCCGCTTCGATGGCATTCAAAGATGGCTGCCGCAAAGCATCGCCCGTCATCCTGGAGCCGATGATGGCCGTGGAAGTGGAAACGCCGGAAGACTACGCCGGTACCGTGATGGGCGATCTGTCGTCGCGTCGCGGTATGGTGCAGGGCATGGATGAAATTGCTGGTGGTGGCGGCAAGATCATCAAGGCCGAAGTGCCTCTGTCGGAAATGTTCGGTTACGCCACATCGTTGCGTTCGTCGACCCAAGGTCGTGCGACTTACACGATGGAATTCAAGCACTATGCTGAAGCACCTAAGCATGTGACTGAAGCGATCGTAAGCTCGAAAGCTAAGTAATAGAAGTTCCGGGCCGGCTTTCACGAGAATGCCGGTCCCTACATTTAAATCATTGTTCTAAGGAAGAATAAAATGGCAAAAGGTAAATTCGAACGGACCAAGCCGCACGTCAACGTCGGCACCATCGGCCACGTCGACCACGGTAAAACCACGCTGACCGCTGCAATCGCAACGGTTCTGTCGAAGAAATTCGGCG
>Ga0209913_1000216_pt1 | contig 58435 bp, 51 predicted proteins | sample PersoiDNA2013203_FD_185805 | JGI IMG/M metagenome (GOLD analysis project Ga0209913, IMG submission 185805) | Permafrost soil microbial communities from the Arctic, to analyse light accelerated degradation of dissolved organic matter (DOM) -... | ecosystem: Environmental > Terrestrial > Soil >...
TGGCGGCGTATTCAAGGTCGGAAAAGCTCTTTTGCATGGTCGAAAAGCGGACGGTGGCGATACCGATATTGTCTCAGGTCGGACCGCCGCAGGGAACGGCGCCAGATGAATAAATCAGCACTTCCCTAACTCGCCAAATACATTTAATCTTGAGCTACAAGAGAGCGCTGAATTGCAAAAAGAATCTGCTTCTTGAAGTTCTGTCGATCCTGAGCTGCATATACGGGATTAGGGGAGCAAGACAAATGCTTACCATTAATCTCGACATTTCCATTCGGATCGATGTCAAACGACAAAATTGTTGCCGCTACCAGCCTATCCTGACTCAAATGAGCTTGCTCAAACTCAAATAGCTGGTATCCACCGAATAACGCCGCACGCCCATCTTGATCGCGAATGACATGGCGATATTTCAGCACAAATTTGCGGTGATGAGCATTCACGAACATATCAAGGTCGTGATCCTCGTCGCTCGAAATCTCTAAAACTTGACGAAAATTTTCATCTTGGTCGGAATTTTTAGTTAAGCTGTCTTGCAGCTGCCCTGCGTGATAATCAACCTCCGTAGCCCAGCCATTAATTTCCCCCATATCGCCAATTTGATATTCCAGCATAAATCCCTCCGAAAAAGTTAATGGAGAGTTAACACTACAGTAAAGAAGGGATTACAACAACATTGTTATAAAAAAAGCCCGCATCAACAAAGAGGCGGGCTTTCGTTCAGGCGTAAGAAGACAGCCGACGCGGATGATCAGGTCGCGATATAGAGAAGGGCCGCTCGCGGCGGCCCACCAAACTTTTCGGCATCGCTTGCGCTATTTTGGATTGCTCACAGCGATTTTTACCACAACCTGATGCAGCAAGTTGCGCAACTGTTCGGCTTGTTCCATCGTGGAATCGTCCGTCATGTAAAGCAGGACGGTATCGCCGTGAAGACCCGGCACGACGCCGGACATCTCCAGTTCGACCCCGACCCCAACGCCGCCTGGCGCACCATCGTTCGCCGGCTCAATAACTCTTGGACGGAAATTAGGCTGTTTTTTCATGAGTCCTCCTTGCGAATGTGAAAAGCTACTATAACAAGAAGAGGTTGAAAAACAAACAAGCAACCTGACTTTATCAAGGAGTCCTGCTCACCGTAAAAAAGCCCGCGACCGTAAGGTGGCAGGCTTCATATAGGCGCGACAAGTCATCAATGGTCTCGGCTTCAGGATTGCCGCTGCCCTGCGTCGCGCCGTAGCGCTTGGCTTGAATTATGCGCGCGGGATGAATCGTAAGGCGGCAGTGCGTCAATTATATACCTGTGTTTACGAACAGTAGCAATATTTCTTTAAAGAAAGGAAAATGTGGGCTTTTTCACAAGGCTAAGCAATGGAAATAGAAAAATGGGGAGGCGCTCAATGGCTGCAGGTATTCACAGCCGTCACGACTGCTTTGTTCGCAGCGTCAACCCTTTGGCTGGCAGTTAAGCAACACCTTGCGAACAAAAGAGGCTTACTTAGAGAGGAGTATAAATTCGCAAAAGGCTTCTTCGAAGATGTGGTGAAAAGTCCCGCCATGCATCGATTCCCTCGAATAAAGGGATACCAAGCAATTGCAGGAATTCATACTCTACCACCGGCTATTATTCAGCATCTAATGGACTTCCCAGATCCTGTAATAGCTCTGAGTGACTATGCCGTCTCAAAAGGTTATCTAAAGGACATTCCGACGCTAAACAGGCGGCGGCTTGACTTCAAACGTCCAATGTTTTCCACCGAAGCGCGGCGGAATTTTTGGCATCGAGCATTTACTTTTCTCGGAATTTCCTTTTATACTTTCGCGTGCGCTCCATTGCTTTTTGGAGCAATGGAAAAAATCTCCTTCCAACTTGTTGCCCTCTTTTCTATTCTTACCGTTCCATCAGGTGTAATCCTCACCGTCATATTTGTACGAGAAGCCTTTCAGTTACGGCACGCTATGCACCTCGTAAAGACCCAAAATGATCTGGCGCTCCGTTATGAGTTGGTTGACGACCGCGATGACGATGAGAGAGATTGAATTTTTCATATTCACCATCGCAATTTAGCATGAGTTAAATAATCTATAAATCAAAACCGTCGGCTAAGCGCTTCATCGTTTGACCAGCTGCATGCGCCGCCATGGCGTTGAGCGCTTCCACCATGTCCTCGACCAGGTGCAGCATCTTGTGCTGGGCCTGCACAGCGCGCGTGCCGCTGCCGGAGCATGCCCGGCAAGAGATATCCGACATCACCGTCGTCTGGCCGCGCACCGGCTCGTAAGCGCGGCCGGTACAGGCCGGGCACACATCGTTCAGCCAGTGATCCAGCGACAGGCGCGCCACCTTGGCCGGGCTCACGTCAGCCGGCAAGGTCCTGTGCCCTGCCTTGGTCTTCACGATCTCGCGCCAGGCATCAAGCAGCGCCGGGTAGCTGGTGGCGTCGCCGGCGTACTTCACGCGGAATAGCTTGGTGCCCAAGTCGCGGCAAAGCGCTGCGGCGGCCAGCACCTCGGTGCTGTGGTGGTGGGCGTCGTCGCGCAGGTTCGATGATCCGAGGGCGCTGGTGTATTTCTGGATTACGTTCATTTCATTCCTATCAAGTGCGCCAGGTTGTCAGCATTGGGTGATAACCTTCCGGTAATTTCAAGCTGTTTTGTCAACCACCAAGATCAGCCAGCTGCGGCATTACGCAGCCGCTGGGTTCGCTCGTAATCAGCGATCACGAGGGCAAGCATCGCGTGCTCACCGAATACAGTTTTCTCTTTCAGCATGCGCAGGAAAGCGAGGCGCGCGGGCAGGCCCTCCACATCGGCCACCAGGGCGATGTCCTTGCCAGCTTTTGCTTCATCGAGCGCCTGCCTGTGTTGAAACATTGCCATCTGGCGATCATCCAGGCTGTACCAGTAAAAAGCATTCCCATCCGTCCGTACCTTGTCGCGGCTGAGCTGCCCGAGCCTCACAAATATAGCCGCCCGCTTTTGAAATTTCTTGAGTGGAACGCCCGAAAGTGCGGCCAAGCGGTTCCCCTGCAGGCGATGCCCAGGAACACCGGCCAAGGCAGCTTGAATTCGCAGTAGCATGGTCATAGCGAGTCCCTCAAGCAGCACGGCCATCGATTCGACGCACTGCCGCAGCGAGTGTGCCGGGCGGCGCCATCGCGATGATTGGCTGCGTCGTTCCGCCCGCCATCACCCGTGCGGCCAGCACCTGATCGCCGATCATCATCGGTGGCTCCGCGCCAAAGCCAACGCGCTGGTTCTGCACTTGGCACACCGGAGAGATGGCGCCACCTTTGATCGCCGGCGCCCTACTCTTCACTGTGCTGGTGCTGGGCTGGGCCGGCGGCGCCAGCGATGCGCGCGCCGAGCTCGACAGGCTGACCAGGCTCGAAGCCGGCAGGCAGCTGCAGGCGAAGTGCAACGCAGCGGCGCGAGATCGCCTGGAAGCAACGAACGAGGCGCTGCGCGCGCAGGCCAGGGACAGCCAGGCGGCCATTGAGTTGTTCACTGCGGCCCAGGCCAAGAACATGATCCGCATCACGGCGCTGGAAAGTGAGAATGCTGAACTGCGTAAGCGCCCATCGGCCGAAGTGCTGCGAGCGACCTCTTATAGGTTGGTGGGGGAAATAATGCGCGAACCAGGTGACGAGGCTCAGGCCAAAGAAGCCGCAGAGGACGATGCATTCCTGAGCGGAATAGCGCGCGGCGTGGTGATGATGCTTTCAGCCTTACTGAGGCAAATGGATACACCACTGCGAGTGGCAGAGCATACCGACGATCTGGCGGTCGAAAGCAAATGACGCCGAAGACCCCGCCCGGCGGCTGGTGGCGCGGCAGTGGCCCGCCCGGAGACCCTGGAGCCCGGCGCTTCACCGCAGCGCTGGCCACCGTCGAATGCGCGGGCGCCTGTTCGAGAGCAACAACGCGGCGACCTGCCGCCAGGCCGGCGAGATTGCCGCGGCGCAGGGCTTGCCAGATTGCGAAGCGCGCGCACCAGGTGGCCAGGCCTATATCTACGTGCAGGATAAGAGCGACCCGCGCCAGGTCGACCTGATCAAAATACTGAAATCAACTGAAAGTGAAAAATGAGCGATATGAGCGAAGTGAAAAAATTCCTGCGGCTGCCCGAGGTGATCGATGCAACTGGCCGGTCGCGCAGCACCATCTTGCGTGGCGCAAAGGATGGCAGCTTTCCCGCACCGGTCCACATTGGGCCGCGCGCAATCGCTTGGGTTTCGACTGAAGTGGCCGCTTGGCAGCAAAAATGCATCGACGACAGCAAGGGCGAAAGTTAGCGTTTCAGATGGTTTCACAAGGGGTAATGTGAGGCCGTAGACTTGTAGGGGTAAATGTAGGGGTAAAAATCGCGGACAAGAAAAAGGCCAATCCGAAGATTGGCCTAAGTCCTTGATTCTTATGGTCGGGACGGGAAGATTCGAACTTCCGACCCCATGCACCCCATGCATGTACGCTACCAGGCTGCGCTACGCCCCGACGAGGTGAGAATTATAGCAGAGGCTTTTAGGTTTTTGCCATGCTTTGCGCATGATTCATAGCGAACTGCGCAAAGTTTTTTTCAGCCTGGGGGCACAACGTTCTACTCGCCCAGCAGCAATGCCGTCAGGACGATGCGGAAACCGGCGATCAAGGGTTCGACCTTCATGTCCGGATTGTGCACCGCCCGCACGGGCAAGCCCTGGTACATGGCGATCATGGCGTTCAGGCGCCCTTCCAGCATCTCTGCGTCGGCCGGCAAGCCGCGCTTGATGCGCGCATCCCGGATGATGGAGAGAAACAGCTTGCGCGAGCGCACGTCCGCGCAATGCAACATTTCCGCGATAGCGGGGTTGCGCGACGCTTCGGCAAAAATTTCCAGCGGCATTACCCAGGTTTTCGGGTCCAGGCTTTCCAGCACATGCTCGCCAGCATTGTCGACCACGGCCTGCAGCGGGTCTTCGCGCTGCGCCAGGTCCTGCATCAGGTTGGTGACCCGCTCCATGTTCTTCATGACGAAGGCGGCGATGATCGCATCCTTGCTGTCAAAATAATTATAGATGTGGCCCGCGCTCATGCCGGCCGCCTTGGAGATCTCGGCCATGCTGGCGCCGTGGAAGCCGCGGCGGCTGAAACAGCTTTCGGCCGCATCGAGCACCTGCTTGCGCCGCGTGTTGGCGCGCTCGGGATCCGGATGCTTCTTTTCAACTTGGTTCATGATTTTCCAGTAGCGCGCCGGCCCTGCCCCTGCGGACAAGGGCAAGGCCGGCGTCGGCGTCCCCGTGATTATTGGACGCTGCCAGCCGCCGCGACGGCTGTCTGCTCAGGCTGCCAACCGCCGCCCAGCACCTTGTACAAGGTCACCAGGTTGGTCGATTTGGCCAGGCGAGCCGTGATCAGGCTTTGCTGCGCAGTGTACAGCGCGCGCTGGGCCACCAGGGCGTTCAGGTAGGACTCGGCGCCCTGCTTGTAGCGCGCATCGTGGATGGTGTAGCTCTTCGTCGACGCTTCGACCAGCGACACCTGCGATTGCAGGCGCTCGTCGATGGTGCCGCGCTGGGCCAGCGCATCGGACACTTCACGGAAGGCAACTTGGATCGCCTTTTCGTATTGCGCCACGGAGATTTCACGCTGCACCTTGGCGATATCGAGGTTGGCGCGGTTCACGCCGCCATCGAAGATCGGCAAGCTGATCTGCGGAATGAAACTCCACGTGCCGCTGCCCGCCTTGAACAGACCCGACAGGTTGTCGCTCAGCGAACCGGCCGTGGCCGTCAGCGAAATGCGCGGGAAGAAGGCCGCGCGCGCTGCGCCGATGTTGGCGTTGGCAGCACGCAAGGTGCGCTCAGCCGCCAGCACGTCGGGACGGCGTTGCAGCACGTCCGACGGCACGCCGGACGGGATGTCCGTCAGCGCTGTCACGGTGCCGAACTCGGCTGGCGGCAGCAGATCGGCCGGCACGGGGCCGCCCACCAGCAGGACCAGCGCGTTTTGATCCAGCGCCACCTGGCTTGTGAAGACGGCCACGTCGGAACGGGCCGACTCGACGCTGGTCTGGGCATCGTACTTGTCCAGGCCGGAAGTCGCGCCGGCACTGAAGCGGCGCACGGCCAGGTCATACGACGACTGCTGGCTCTTCAAGGTGTCTTGCGCCACGCGCAGGCGCTGCTGGTCGGCTACCAGGTTCAGATACGTGCTGGCCACTTCGGCCACCAGACTGATCTGCTGTGCACGGCGTGCTTCTTCCGTGCCCAGGTATTGTTCCAGCGCACTGTCGGACAGGCTGCGCACGCGGCCGAAGAAGTCCAGCTCGTAGGCCGAGACGCCCAGGTTCGCCGTGTACTGGCGATTGATGGACGCTTCGCCGTTGGCGCTGGCATTCTTCGGCACGCGGCTGGCCGTCTGGCCACCCGACGCCGACAGGGTCGGGATCAGCGCGGCGCGTTCGATGCCATACGTGGCGCGCGCCTTCTCGATGTTCAGGATCGAGACGCGCAGGTCGCGGTTGTTGGCCAGCGCCAGTTCCAGTACCTGGCGCAGGCGCGCATCGGCAAAGAACTCGCGCCAGGCGACGTCCGCCACCGGCTTGGCGTCGGCGGCGGCCGTGTCGGCCTTGTAGGAAGGACCGGTCGGCCACGCCGTGGGCGCCGGCGCTGCCGGACGCTCATACGTGGGAGCCAGGCTGCAACCGGCCAGCAAGGCCAGTGCCGCCATGGAGAGTAGTGATTTTTTCATATTAATGTGCATCCTTGGAAAGCGTGACGGCTGGCGAGCCAGGCGTCGCCGGCGTGGCGGGCGCGTCCGGCTTCGAGAAGAAGCCGCGCACCAGCACGAAGAACACCGGCACGAAGAAGATACCGAGGAACGTGGCCGTCAACATACCGCCCAGCACGCCGATACCGATGGCGTTCTGGCTGCCGGAACCGGCGCCGCTGGAGATGGCCAATGGCAACACACCGAGGCCGAAGGCAATCGAGGTCATCAGAATCGGACGCAGACGCAGACGCACCGCATGCAAGGTCGCGTCCAGCAGCGACATGCCCGATTCCTGCATTTCCTTGGCAAACTCGACGATCAGAATCGCGTTCTTCGCCGACAGGCCCACCACCGTGAGCAAGCCCACCTGGAAGTACACGTCATTCGACAAGCCGAACATCCACGTACCGAGCACGGCGCCGATCACGCCCAGCGGTACCACCAGCAGCACCGAGAATGGAATCGACCAGCTTTCATACAGCGCAGCCAGGCACAGGAAGACGATCAGCAGCGACAGCGCATACAGCTGCGGCGTCTGCGAACCGGATTCGCGCTCTTCCAGCGAGACGCCGGTCCAGCTGAAGCCTATGCCAGGCGGCAACTTGGCGACCATTTCTTCCATCGCATTCATGGCCGCGCCCGTGCTCTGGCCCGGCGCCGGCGTACCGAGGATCTCTACCGACGGCAAGCCGTTGTAGCGTTCCAGGCGTGGCGAGGCGTAGATCCACTTGCCGGTGGCGAAGGCCGAGAACGGCACCATCTGGCCAGCGGTATTACGCACGAACCACTTGTTCAAGTCTTCCGGCAGCATGCGCGATTCGGCATTGCCTTGCATGAAGACTTTCTTCACGCGACCACGGTCGAGGAAGTCGTTGACATACGAACTACCCCAGCCGACGCTCAGCACGCGGTTGATTTCCGAGAGCTGCAAGCCCAGCGCAGTCGCTTTCTGCTGGTCGATGTCGATCTTGTACTGCGGCGTATCTTCCTGGCCGTTCGGGCGCACGCCCACCATGGCCGGGTTTTGCGAGGCCATGCCCAGCAACTGGTTACGCGCCGCCATCAGGGCGTCATGCCCGACACCGCCGATATCTTGCAACTGCATGTCGAAACCGGTGGCGTTACCCAGTTCCAGCACGGCAGGCGGGGCGAACGTAAACACCATCGCATCCTTGATCTGCAACAACTTGCCCATGGCGCGACCGGCCACGGCCGGCGCTTTTTGCGCCACGTCCTTGCGCAGCGACCAGTCTTTCAGGCGCACGAAGGCGATACCTGTATTCTGGCCGTTACCGCCGAAGCTGAAACCGGCGACGGCAAACACGGAAGCGACGTTGTCTTTCTCGCTGTTCATGAAGTGATCTTCGACCTGTTCGATCACTTTCAGGGTGCGCTCTTGCGTGGCGCCCGTCGGCAATTGAATCTGCGTAAACAGGATGCCCTGGTCTTCTTCCGGCAGGAACGAGGTCGGCAGGCGCATGAAGACGAATACCAGACCGGCCAGCAAGATGACATACAACAGCATCGAACGGCCGCGGTGACGAATCATGCTGCCAACCAGGCTCTGGTACTTGTTGCTGCTGCTGTCGAAGCTGCGGTTGAACCAGCCGAAGAAACCCTTGTTGCTGACGTGATGGCCTTTTTCGACCGGCTTGAGCAAGGTGGCGCACAAGGCTGGCGTGAATACCAGCGCGACGACCACCGACAACACCATCGAGGAAACGATGGTGATCGAGAACTGGCGGTAAATCACGCCCGTCGAGCCGCCAAAGAAGGCCATCGGCACGAACACGGCCGACAGCACCATGGCGATACCGACCAGCGCGCCCGTGATCTGCGTCATGGACTTGCGCGTCGCTTCCAGCGGCGACAAGCCCTCTTCGCTCATCACGCGCTCGACGTTTTCCACTACCACGATGGCGTCATCGACCAGCAGACCGATAGCCAGCACCATGGCGAACATGGTCAGCGTATTGATCGAGTAGCCGAACGCGTTCAGGATGCCGAAGGTACCGAGCAGCACGACCGGCACGGCCATGGTCGGGATCAGCGTGGCGCGGAAGTTTTGCAGGAACAGATACATCACCAGGAACACCAGGATGACCGCTTCGACCAGGGTCTTGACCACTTCTTCGATCGACAGTTTGACGAACGGGGTGGTGTCGAATGCCACCTGGTAGCTCATGCCTTCAGGGAATTGCTTGCTCAGGTTGCCCAGCATGGCTTTCGCCGCATTGGCCGTATCGAGTGCATTCGCGCCCGTCGCCAGCTTGATCGCCACGCCGGTAGCCGCATGGCCGTTGTAGCGGGCCACGGTATTGTAGTTCTCACGGCCCAGTTCCATGCTGGCCACGTCCTTCAGGTACACCATGGCACCGTTGGTCGAGGTTTTCAGCAAGATGGCGCCAAACTGCTCCGCCGTTTGCAAGCGGCTTTGCGCCGACACGGTGGCGTTCAGCTGCTGGCCCTTGACGGACGGCGTGCCGCCCAGTTCACCGGCCGACACTTCCGCATTCTGCGCCTGCACGGCCGTGATCACGTCCGCCGGGGTCAGGTTGAAGCTTTGCAGCTTGGCCGGATCGAGCCAAATACGCATGGCGTACTGTGAACCGAACAGTGTCACATCGCCCACGCCGGCAACACGGCTGAGCGGATCGACGACGTTGGCGGCCACATAGTCGCTCAAGTCGGTCTGGTCCATCTTGCCGTTTTCGGAAATGAAGCCGAACACCATCAGGAAGTTCTTCGTCGCTTTCGACACGACCAGGCCTTGCTGCGTGACAGCCGTCGGCAGCAGTGGCGTGGCCAGCTGCAGCTTGTTCTGTACCTGCACCTGGGCGATGTCGGGATTGGTGCCGCTGCTGAACGTCAGCGTGATGCTGATGCCGCCAGTGGCATCGCTCGACGAGGCCATGTAGCGCAAGCCGTCGATACCCTTCATCTTTTGTTCGATGACCTGGGTGACAGCATCTTCCACGGTCTTGGCGGAAGCGCCAGGGTAGGAGCCGCTGATCGAAATCGACGGCGGAGCGATGCTCGGGTACTGCGCGATCGGCAGGCTGAGGATCGAAATCACGCCGGCAAGCATGATGACGATCGCGATCACCCAGGCAAAAATCGGGCGATCAATGAAAAAACGGGCCATTAATATTCTCCTGAATTAGTGGGCGCTGGCAGCCGATGCGGCGGCAGAAGCGGCGGCGGCAGGCACAGCAGCCTTGGCCGGTACGGCAACGGCCGGGGCGCCTGGCTTGACTTTTTGCAAGCCTTCCACGATCACGCGGTCGCCTGCGGCCAGGCCGGACGTCACCAGCCAGTCGTTGCCGACGGTGCCGCTGGTGGTCAGCACGCGTTGCTCAACCTTGTTTTCCTTGTTCAGGATCAAGGCGGTTGCCTGGCCCTTCTGGTTGCGCGTCACGCCCACTTGCGGCACGGTGATGGCTTTTTCATCGACGCCCGTTTCCAGCTGCGCACGCACGTACATGCCTGGCAGCAATTCGCCTTTCGGGTTCGGGAACAGCGCGCGCAAGATCACGTTGCCGGTGGTCGGATCGACCGTCACGCCGGCGAACTGCAGCTTGCCCGGTTCGCTGTACTTGCTGCCGTCCGGCAGGATCAGGTCGACCTTGGCCTGGCCTTCGCCCACTTTCTTCAGCGAGCCGTCGGCCATCTGGCGTTTCAGGCGCAGCAGGTCGGTGCTCGACTGGGTCACGTCGACATACATCGGGTCGAGTTGCTGCACGGTGGTCAGCGCTTCGGCCTGGCCTGCCGTCACCAGCGCGCCGGCCGTCACGGACGAGCGGCTGGTGCGGCCGCTGATCGGTGCGGTCACGGTGCTGTAGCGCAGGTTGATGTTGGCCGATTCCAGCGCCGCAGTGGCGGACTCGACGTCTGCCTTGGCTTGCTCGAACGCAGCGACGGCATCATCGTATTCCTGGCGGCTCACGCCTTCGATGGCAACCAGTTCCTTGTAGCGCGAGGCTTTCGGGCCGGCCGTCAGCAGGTTGGCCTTGGCTTTCGACAGCGCGGCCTTGGCCGAGTTGGTGGCCGCCTGGTAGGTGGCGGAATCGATCTGGTACAGGGCCGTGCCGGCTTTCACATCGCTACCCTCGACAAACAGGCGCTTCTGGATCAAGCCACCGACTTGCGGGCGCACATCGGCGACCTGGTAGGCATTCGTACGGCCGGGCAATTCGGCGCTCATCGGCAACGCGGCCGGATTAACAGTAAACACGACCACCTGTGGCGCTTGCTGCGCGTGAGGTGCTTCCTGTTTTTTACTGCAGCCGGCCATGATTACAGTGGCGCACAGAACGGCAATAGCGCCGCTCGTACGCGGCGACGTCAAGGAAAATGTTGGTTGCATCTTGGACTTTCTGAAAAAGAAGCTGGCTAGTGTCGTTAGAAATGACTAAATTTATTAACGCAGATCAAAGAATGAACGATCATTCTAAAATCGTCAAGCATCGTTACAATTGAAACAAAGCAACTATCAACCGAATTGAATTATCAATGATGCAACAAAATGAGGACAGCAACAGCGGCAGCACACCAGCAAAGTGGAGCAGGAACCTGGCGGATGGTGGCCAAAACGGCACGGCGGAAAAGGTCGATTGAATGAATACTGTAGCAGGGTCAAGATTTCTTTGCTGAATAGGCCGACAAGGACGCAACACTGGCCCTCACGCCAGGCGCGGCAAATAATTATTTACCAATGGTATCGAAAAGACATGCAAAGGCAGACGCGCTACTATCGTCTCCACGGCGTGGCGAAGCGGGGGCGCGATGATGACAGCACAGGCGCAAGGGCAGGTGCAAGGAGCGCAAGGAACGGCGCAACACGGGGGCGCGAGCGGCCTGGACGCGCCGCCGCTGCTGTCGACGGGCGTTCCCGGCCTCGACAGCGTACTCACGGGCGGCTTGCTGGCCGATCGCCTGTACCTGCTCGAAGGCGTGCCCGGCACAGGCAAGACCACCCTGGCGCTGCAATTTCTGGCCGAAGGGGCGCGCAACGGCGTAGCCGTGCTGTATATCGCCCTGGCCGAATCCGAGATCGAGCTGCGCGCCGCGGCCCTGTCGCATGGCTGGGACCTGGCCGGCATCGCCATCGAAGAGGTGGCGCCCAGCGACGACATGCTCGACCCCGAGCGCCAGTACACCATCTTCCATCCGTCCGAAATCGAGCTGGCCTCGACCAACCAGCGCATCCTGGCCGCCATCGACAAGCACCGGCCGGCCCGCCTGGTGCTCGATTCTCTATCCGAACTGCAACTACTGGCGGAAAACCCCCTGCGCTACCGGCGCCAGGTGCTGGCGTTGAAGAGCTACCTGGCCAGCCGGCACTGCACTACCCTGCTGATCGATGACCGTTCCGCGCTCGACGACGGCTTGCAGGTGCGTAGCGTGGCCCATTGCGTCATTTCGCTGGAGCTGCAAAACCAGGCGTATGGCAATGACCGGCGCCGCGTGCGCGTGGTGAAATACCGGGGCGTGCCGTTTCGCAGCGGCACGCACGACTACAAGATCGCCCGTGACGGCCTGGTCGTCTATCCGCGCCTGGTGGCGGCCGACACGCGGCGCGATGGCGACCATCGGCGCCTGTCGAGCGGCGTGCCCGAACTCGACAGCATGACAGGCGGCGGCCTGGAAGAAGGCATGAGCACCCTCATTTCCGGCCCCGCCGGCAGCGGCAAGTCCACCTTGGCGGCGCAATTCGTGCACGCGGCAACAAAGCGCGGCGAACCGTGCGCCATGTTCCTGTTCGAAGAAGCGCGCAGCAAGCTGCTGAACCGGGCCGACAACGTGGGCATGCGCCTGCAGGCGGCGCTCGACACAGGCTTGCTGAGCGCACAGCAGATCGATCCGGCCGAGCTGACACCGGGAGAATTCGCCCAGGCCGTGGTCGACGCGGCGCAGCGGGGCGCCAAGGTGATCGTCATCGATAGCCTGAACGGCTACATGCATGCGGTGCCCGACGAACGCTTCCAGAGCACCTACCTGCATGAACTGCTCAATTACCTGGGCCAGCGCGGCGTGTCCACCCTGCTGGTCGGCGTGCAGCAAAACATGCTGGGCACCGCGATGACCACCTCGGCCGACGCCAGCTACCTGGCCGACGGCGTCATCATGCTGCGCTATTACGAAACGGAAGGCGAGGTGCGGCAAGCCATCTCCGTCTTCAAGAAACGCGGCAGTGCGCACGAACGCAGCATCCGCCGCTTCGAAATCAGCGCGCAGGGCATCCGCATCGGCCCGGCCCTGGTCGGCTTTCACGGCATCCTGTCGGGCTTGCCCACCATCGGCGGCACGCCCTTGCCCTAGGAAACGCCATGGAGCAGCGCATCCTGATTTACGCGCCTGCCGGCCAGGATGCCGCCCTGGCCGGCACCGTATTGGCGGGCAGCGCCATCGCCAGCCATGCCTGCCGCTCGCCCGGCGAATTGGCCGAGCAACTGGCGCTGGGCGCCGGCGGCGTGCTGACGGTGGACGAGGCGCTGCATGCGGGCGTGTACTCCGTGCTCGACGCCTATGCCCGGCAGCAGCCGGACTGGTCCGACTTGCCCATCATCCTGCTGACGCACGCGGGGCCCGATTCCCTGCCCTTGCGGCAAGCCATTGCCACCCTGGGCAATCTGACCCTGCTGGAACGCCCCGTGCACATACTGACCCTGATCACGTCGGTGCACGCCATGCTGCGCGCGCGCCAGCGCCAGTACCAGGTGCGCGAGACGCAGCGGCGCAAGGATGAGTTCCTTGCCAGCCTCGGACATGAACTGCGCAACCCGCTGGCGCCCATCAAGTCTTCCGTGGCCCTGCTCAGGCACCTGTTCCCTGCATCGGAACAGGTCGGCAAGGTGAGCGACGTGATCGAACGCCAGGTGACGCACCTGACGCGGCTGGTGGATGACTTGCTCGACGTGGCGCGCATCACCAGCGGCAAAGTGTCGCTGCAGCGCAAAGACTTTGAGCTACAGCAAGTGCTCGAGCATGTGACCGAGCTATGCCAGCCTGCGGCCAGCAGCCGGCACATCCGCATCACCCGCGCTCTGCCGCCGCATGCCGTGACCTTGCACGCCGACTACGCCAGGGTGGTGCAAATCTTTGCCAACATCGTCTCGAATGCCGTGAAATTCACGCCGGACGGCGGGCACATCCACATCGCGGCACGCCAGGCGCAAGGCCAGTTGCAGGTGGTCATCGAAGACAATGGCATCGGCATCGAGCCGGACGCCATCGCGCGCATCTTTTCCATGTTCGAACAGGGACGCACGGTGGCGGGCGAAATGACCAGCGGCCTGGGCATCGGCCTGAGCCTGGCGCGCCAATTTGCCGAAATGCACGGTGGCGGCATCGACGCCAGCAGCGACGGCCCCGGGCGGGGCAGCCGCTTCATCGTCACCTTGCCGGCCAGCGCCAGCGACACCCCGGCCACCACGCCGCACAGCACGGGCAGCGACACGCCCGCCGACGCGCACCAGCCGCTACAAGTGCTGGTGGTGGACGACAACCGCGACGCGGCCGATACCTTGCAAAACCTGTTCCAGCTGGAGGGCTATGCCGCCAAGGTCGCGTATGGCGGCGCGCAGGCGCTGGCAGCGGTCGATATGGCCTGGCCGCAACTGGTCGTGATGGATCTGGGCATGCCGGACATGGATGGCTACGCAGCGGCGCGCCAGATCCGCCAGCGCGCGCAAGGGCGCGAGGTGCTGCTGATCGCCCTGACGGGCTGGGGCCAGGGCGAAGCGCGCACACGGACGGAACAGGCCGGTTTCGACCATCACCTGACGAAGCCGGTGGATTTCGCCGCCATCGCCGCCCTGCTGCACGCGCACCTGGCGCGGCGCGCGGGCGCCGCTACGCGACCGGAATGACGTTTATTTCCACTTGCCGCGCAATTCCTGCACCTTTTGCTGCAGCAATTCCGGCGTGGCGGCCTCGGGCGCCACGGGCACGCCCACGGCCAGCGACAGACGCGAGCGCAAGCCCGCCTTGAAGGCGCGCTCGAACAAATGGCCATTGCGGTGGCTCAGCAAATGGCCCCACAAGCCGCGCAGCGCCAGCGGAATCACGGGCACCTTGCTGCGCTCGACGATTTTGGCGATGCCGCCCTTGAATTCGCTGATCTGGCCCGTGCGCGTCAGCTTGCCTTCAGGGAAGATGCACACCAGCTCGCCTTCGTGCAGCGCTTGCGCGATATCGATGAAGGCCTTTTCCATCAGGAAAGGATCTTCCTTGGCCGGCGCGATGGGAATCGCCTTGGCGGTGCGGAAGATCCAGCCCATCAGCGGCATCTTGAAGATGCGGTGGTCCATGACGAAGCGGATCGGGCGCGGGCTGGCCGCCATGATGACGATGGCATCCACATAGCTGACGTGATTGCACACCAGCACCGCTGCGCCCTCCGTGGGGATGCGCTCGCCATCGACGACTTTCACGCGGTGCACGGTCTGGATGAGCATCCACGCCAGGAAACGCATGAGAAATTCCGGCACCAGCGAGAAGATGTAGGCGGCCACCAGCGCATTCAGGATGGCCGTGACGAGGAACAGCTGCGGTATGGTGAAACCCTGGCCCAGCAGCACGATGGCCACGCCGGCCGCCGCCACCATGAACAGGGCGTTCAAGATATTCATGCCGGCGATCGTGCGCGAAATGTGTTTCGGGTCGCAGCGCGTCTGGATCAGGGCAAACAGGGGCACGATGAAGAAGCCGCCAAACACGCCGATCATGACGATGTCGAGCAGAATGCGCGGCCCGCCCGCCTGGCCCACGAAAGCCAGCGCGTCGACCACTTGCGTATTCACATACGCATTGCTGGCGAAATACAGGTCGATGCCGAACAGCGACAAGCCGATGGAGCCGAACGGCACCAGGCCGATCTCGATCTTGTGGCCGGACAACCGTTCGCACAGCAGCGAACCCGTGCCGATGCCGACGGAAAACACGGTCAGCAGCAGCACGAAGACGCTGTGGTCGCCATGCAGGAAATCCTTCGAATACACGGGGAACTGCGCCAGGATCAGGGCGCCGTAAAACCAGAACCAGGAGTTGCCCAGCATGGCCAGGAAGACGGGACGGTTCTTGCGCGAAAAATTCAGGTTGCGCAACGATTCGGCCACAAAGTTCAGGCTCACCTTCAAGTCCGGCTCGGGGGCCGGCGTGCGCGGCACGCGATAGCTGGCGATCAGGCCGAAAATGGCCACGGCAATCGTCGCGCCGGCCACCAGTTCCACGCCCAGCGGCTTGTGCACGATCAAGACGGCGCCCAGGATCTCGCCCAATAAAATGCCGACAAAGGTGCCCATCTCGATCAGGCCATTGCCGCCGACCAATTCCTCGGGTTTCAGCTGCTGCGGCAAATACGCATACTTGACGGGGCCGAACAGGGTCGAATGCACGCCCATGCCCACCACGGCCGCTACCAGCAGCCACAGGGTATGCGTCATCCAGCCGGTGGCGGCCACGGCCATGATGGCCAGCTCCATCCATTTGACGAAACGCGCCAGGCCCGCCTTTTCGAACTTGTCGGCCAGCTGGCCCGCCGTGGCCGAAAACACGACGTAGGGCAGGATGAACAGGCCGGGGATCAGGTTGGTGATGGTGGACGGGGCTAGCGTGGTCCAGCTCAGCGCGTCATAGGCGAGGATCACCATCAGGGCCGTCTTGAACAGATTGTCGTTGAAGGCGCCAAAGAACTGGGTCCAGAAGAAGGGCCCGAAACGGCGCTGCGACAATAAGGAAAACTGGCTGCTTTGACTCATGGCATGGGGAACTGGCAATTAAGGAATTGCTAAAATACAGCACTATCTCGCGCACGACAATCTGAATGTCGTCATCTTGCTTGGCGTCAATACGGAAAACAGCCTGCCGCGTCATGCTCGCCTTGCCACTGCACGCACTGCCTGGCTCTTACTCTGACACAACAGAAATCGCTTGTTTCTTAATAATAAGGTAATGTGCGCATACCGCTGGCGCCCCTGCCTGCCCCTCCCGGAAAGCTGCCTCCATGTTTGGATTGATATCGCTGATCATATTTGGCTTGCTGATCACCGCCTTTGTGCAGGTGCTGCAGTACCGCAGGAAAGTCGCCGACCTGGAGTTGCTGACGGCGCGCCTGCGCAAGGACGTCGACAGTGTGCAGGCGCGCCTGCACGCGCTGGAAGGCCAGGCCGAAGCACCAGCTGCCGCACCCGCCGTGAAGACTGCTGTACCGGTGCCGGTGCCTGTTTCCGTGCCTGCACCTGCGCCGGTGCAGGTGCAGGTATCGAAGGCGGCCCGGATCGAGCCGGTCGAGCTGGCAAAGGTCGCGCCGGCCGCGCCCCTGCCACCCAAGCCTGCCCCGCCCATCGCGTCAATTCCAGCCAAATCTTCCCCTGCCGCCCCCAACACCCCGTCCTGGATCGCGCACCCGGACGGCCTCCTTGCCAAGGCGAAGAACTGGTTATTTACCGGCAACCTGGTTGCCAAGCTGGGTTTGCTGATCCTCTTCCTCGGCGTCAGCTTCCTGCTCAAGTACGTGTCGGCACAGGTCACGCTGCCCATCGAGCTGCGCCTGGCCGGCATCGTGCTGGCCGACATCAGCCTGCTGGCCTGGGCCTGGCGCATCCGCACCAGCCGCCCCGGCATCAGCTTGCCGCTGCAGGGCACGGCGCTGGCGATATTGATGCTGGTGACATTTGGCGCCTTCCGCCTGTATGAACTGATCCCGGCGGGCCTGGCGTTTGCCGTGCTGTTCGTGCTGACGGCGTTCACCTGCCTGCTGGCCGTGTTGCAAAACGCCGTCTGGCTGGCCGTCTTCGGCATCGTCGGCGGTTTTGCCGTGCCCCTGCTGGTGTCGACGGGCAGCGGCAACCATATCGGCCTGTTCAGCTATTACGCGCTGCTCAACGCAGGCGTCTTCGCCATCGCCCTGAAACGCGCTTGGCGCGTGCTGAATGTGCTGAGCTTTGGCTTCACCTTCGTCGTTGCCACCACCTGGGGCCTGCTGCGTTACACGCCCGAGCACTACCTGTCGACGCAGCTGTTTTTGATCCTGTTCGTGCTGTTCTATATCGGCATCGCGATTGCCTACTGCGCGCGCCAGGCGCCGCGCCTCAAGCATTACGTGGATGGCACCCTGGTGTTTGGCACGCCGCTGGCGGCCATGGGCCTGCAATACGGGCTGGTGCGGCACTTTGACTTTGGCCTGGCGTTTTCCGCGCTGCTTGCCGGTTTGACCTACACGGGACTGGCCGTGGCACTCTGGCGCAGGAGCGGCTTCCGCCTGCTGGCCGAAGCCTTCCTCGCGCTGGGCATCGTTTTCGGCACCCTGGCCATCCCGTTCGCCCTCGACGGCCGCTGGACGTCGGCCGCCTGGGCGCTGGAAGGCGCGGGCATCGTCTGGGTCGGCTTGCGCCAGCGCCAGACGCTGGCCTGGGCCTTCGGCCTGCTGGTGCAGGGAGCCGCCTGGCTGGCCTTCCTCGGCGCCATGCAGGAGCTCAATACGGCATCGGCCCTGCAGGCCAACATCTGGCTCGGCTGCGCGCTGCTGGCCGCCGCCGCGCTGGTGATGGCCTACAATTTCCGCCGCCACGCCAGCCACCTGTATCCGGAATTCATGAGCAGCCTGTCCGTGCTGTTCCTGACGGCCGCCACGGCCTGGCTGCTGGGCGGCCTGTGGAGCGAAACCCTGCTGCGTACGGATGGCGCCACGCAACTGAACCTGCTCACCGTCAGCGCCCTGGGCGTGGCCGCCTTGCTGGCGGCGCTGGCGCGGCGCGAACAATGGCATGCGCCGCGCGCCCTGCTGCTGGCCGTGCAGGTGCTGGCCGGCATGGTCATGCTCAGCCGCGCCAGCTGGGCCTGGGACCAGCATCCGGCCAGCCTGTTCAACGGTTCCTTCCTCAGCGCCCTGCTGCTGGGCGCCGCCGCCTTTGCCAGCGCCCGTTTCCTGGCGCTGCGCGCGCGCGGCGGCGACGCGCTGCTGGCCCTGGTCGCGCGCCCCCTGCTGGTCTGGAGCGGCTTGCTGTGGTTTGCCGCCATCCTCGTGCCCTTCACCAGCTGGCTGCTGCGCCTGATCGACGGCGACTTGGAGCTGCAAGCGCATGCGGGCGAGCACTGGCTGGCGCTGTACCTGATCGCCGTGTCCATCACGACGCCCGTGTTCGCCATCCTGGCGCGGCGACTCGACTGGCCACAACTGCGCTGGTTCAGCGTGGCTGCCTGGCTGGGTCTGCTTGTGTGGAGCGCCAACCTGCTGCTGGCGCTGTACCTGCGCGATTACCTGCCGACGGGCTTGAGCTGGCTGGCCCTGGCTGGCGCGCTGGCGGCCGGCGAATACCTGCTGCGGGCCTGGCCGCAAGCGGGCTGGCAACTCGACGTGCGGGCGCTGCGTTTCTTGCATACGCTGCGCACGGCCGCGCCCTGGCTGATGCTGTGGCCCGTCGGTGCCATACAGATCGGTGCCTGGCTGGCACAGCATGAAGACCGCGTCAGCCCTGCCTGGGCCCGCTACTTGCCGGCCTGGGCCATGATGCTGGCACTGGCCTGGCTGATCCGCCGCTGCCGCGCGGGCGCCTGGCCGGTGGCGCCGATTGCCGCGTGGTACCAGCGCACCTTGATACCGCTGGGTGCGCTGTGGTCGCTGCTGCTGATCGCCGTGTGGAATATTGTCGACGACGGCGCCATGGCACCGCTGCCCTATTTGCCACTGCTCAATCCGCTGGACCTGAGCACGGGCTTTGCCATCTTGCTGGCCATCGCCAGCTACCGCTTGCTGCCAGCGCAACAAGTGCCATTGCCCGCCCTGTGGCAAGCGCGCTTGCCGGCCGTGGCGGCCTGCTGCGTGTATGGCTGGTTCAACCTGATGCTGCTGCGCACGGTCTCGCACTATCTGGGCGTGCCATACACCTTCGACGCCATGCTGGCCTCGCAGTTCGTGCAAGCCATGTTGTCGCTGGTGTGGAGCGTCACGGCCCTGCTGCTGATGCGCCACGCGGCGCGCCAGCAGCGGCGCCAGCAATGGAGCATGGGCGCCGTGCTGCTGGGGCTGGTCGTGCTGAAACTGTTCCTGATCGACCTGTCGAACGTGGGCGGCATCGAACGCATCATCTCCTTTGTCGGTGTCGGCTTGCTGATGGTCTTGATCGGCTACCTGGCGCCCTTCCCCAAGGCTGCCGCGCCAGCGCCAGCCGAACCGCAACAAGGAGCCGCATGAAAACCTCATTGATCTGCTTGAGCCTGCTGGTGGCAGGCGCCGCGCTGGCCGCGCCTGGCCAGGACCGGCCACAGGACTATGCCTGGAACATGCCCATCCAGTCGCCGGCCGGCGCCGGCATCGTGCAGCTAACATTGCCCAGGGAAGTTTACCTGCACGCCAGCTCGGCCAGCCTGGCCGACCTGCGCCTGTTCGATGCCGACGGCAAGCGCCTGGTCTATGCCATCGGCGCGCCACCGGCGCAATCGGCCACGCAGCGCACAAACATTCCCGCCCGCATTTTCCCCGTGACGGGCGCGCCGGCAACTGGCGACGGCTTGCAAGGCATCGACATCCGCACGGCCGACGATGGCCGGCTGCTGTCGGTCAGCACGCGCGCTGGCACGGCAGCGGCCACGGCGGCGCTGCAAGCGCTGATCCTCGACCTGGGCAAGCAAACGCAAGACAAGCGCATCGCCGCCTTGCGTTTCACGCCACCGGCCCGCACGGACAATTACAGTGCGCAAGTGCTGCTGGAAGTGAGCGATGACCTGAAGCAATGGGACGCCATCGGCACCACCACCCTGAATTGGCTCAGCAACAACGACACGCAAACGCTGGCCAACGACAGCATCGCCTTTGCGCCGCGCGCTTTTCGCTATGCGCGACTGAGCTGGCAAGCGGGGGAACCGCTGGCCTTTGCGGCGATTACGGCGCAAGCCGTCAGCCAAACGGACATCGCTGCGCCGCGCGCCACCGTCGTGCTGCAAGGCACGCCCGGCAAGCAGGCAAATGAATGGCGCTATGCCACCCCTCTCGCCATTGCCGCCGACAGCATCGCCCTGCAATTGACACAGACCAATACGGTGCTACCGGTGACTCTGGGCGTGTATCGCCAGAACAGCTATGTTCCCCGGCACCGGCTGCACCTGCGCCAGCAGGCACGTCCCGCGCAAGGCGCCTATTTCGATCCCCTGCTGAGCACCACGTTTTACCGCATCGGCCTCGATGGCAAAGAGAGGATCTCGGGCGACCTGGCCATGCCCGTGACGCAAACAAACGAATGGGTGCTGCAGACATCCACGGAACATCCTGTTCCCGCAGCCAATGCGCCCGCCTTGCGCCTGGGCTGGACACCCGCCACTGTCGTTTTCCTGGCCAGCGGCAAGCCGCCCTATCAGCTGGCATTCGGCAACAGCAACGCCGCCGCCGTTGCGCAGCCGCTGGCGCAGGTGGCGCCCGGCTTCAGGGCGGACGAGCTGCTGGCGCTCAAGACCGCCAGCGCCGGTCCGCTCAAACCGAACGGGGGTGTGGCAGCGCCAGCCCCCGTCACAAAGAACGGGGCGCCATGGCGCCTGACCGCGCTATGGGCCGCACTGCTGCTGGGCGTGGCCGTGCTGGGCTTTTTTGCCTGGCGCTTGCTGTCGCAGATGAAAGAGGAACAAGGAAGTGCCGACAAGCAGGAGCATTAGCCTGGCCGCGACATCGCTACCGTTACTGCCGCAGCAGCGCCTTGAATGTCTGCGGCATCCACGGCCGCGCCGCCAGCATGAAGCTGATGGCCAGGCGCTCATCGCCAGGCAGGCGCGCGTCTTCCTGGTGCTGCTGCGAAAACTCCACCGCCACTTGCTTCAAACGCTCCAGCAAGGCCGCCGTGGATTTCTTCGACAACATCACGTTCACCAGACGCAGCAATTCTGTTTCACCATCGAATTGCGCATTGAGATAATCGCCATACGCTTCCTTTTTGAAATAGGTATGAATCGGGCCATTCGGTATCCACGCAAACGTGCGCGCCACCAGCAGTTTGACCCGGTTGTTCGGCAGCAGTTCCAGGAAACCGATCTTGTCGAGGCGCAGCAAGTATTTGACGGCTTGCGCCTCGCTGATGTCGTAAGTGGCAACGATCTGCTCCAGCGGCAACAGGTTCAGGGCGGACACGGCCACCACGAACAAACGGGTGTCGTCGATGATTTCCTTTTCCTGCGCATACGTCAGCCCCGTGATCAGGGTGGGCGCGGCCTGCGCCGTCTGCACGGCCAGCGCCAGTTGCTGGAAATCGCTGCCGATGGCGACCAGGATCTGGTCCAGGCGCTGCAGGGTAAATTGCTTTTGTGAAAACATCCGCTTGACGCTGGCTTCGGACACGCCGATGCGCTGGGCCAGTTCGGCATACGTGACGGCGCGCGCTTTCAACAGGCGTTTCAAGGCCTCGATCAGGGCGTGGGTTTGCGGCATGCACTTCCTTTATAAAAATTGCATCGGTTCCAGCGGTAAAAAAGTAGCGCAATACGCTACCTGCGGTATGCCTGCCCGCTACGAGTAGCGTTTTCATTGACCAATTGCCCACAGTCTACAATGATGGCGTTGCCACTTGGCACACTTGAAGGAGAAACACATGAAACGCCTGCTGCCCCTCTGCCTGTCCCTGTCGCTGTTGACGTTCTCCGTGGCCGCTCCCGGCCTGGTCCATGCCGCCGCCTCGGAAAACCTGTCGAAAGGCTCGCAAAACCTCAGCCAGGGCTCCGCCATCGTCGTCGCCGGCTCCATGTCGATGCTGGTCGCTTCCGGCCAGGTGGTCGTCGCCAGCGTGGAAACGGTGGGCGAAGGCATCGTCATCGTGCTGAAAGGCGCGTCCGAAGCGGGCGGCGCTTCCATCCAGATGAGCACGCAAGCAGCCAAGGGCCTGTCGCTGGCGGCCGGCACCGTGGTCAACGTGGTGGCGCTGTCCACCGGCCATATGCTGGTTCTTTCCGGCAAGGCCATCGCCTTTATCCCGAACGAACTGGGCAAGGCCCTGCTGCACCACTCCAAAGTGTAAATCAGCCATGAAAAGCCACTATCCCATGAAACATCTGCTCGCCATCGCCGTGCTGTGCGCCGCCACTCTGCATGTCCAGGCCGCCAACTCCGACACCACCAACGCCTCCGACAACGCCAGCATGGCCTCGGCCATCGTGCTGGTTGGCTCCATGTCGGTGCTGGCCGCCGCCGGTGAAGTCGTCATCGACAAGGTGGAAGACGTGGCCGACGGCAGCGTCCTGGTGCTGAAAAGCGCGGCCAGGGGCGCGTCCTCCGCCGCCACGGCCTCCGTCAAGCTGAGCCAGAAAGCCACGCAAGGCCTGTCGCTGGCAGCCGGCACGGTGCTCAAGGTGGTGGCCGTCTCGACGGGCCACATGCTGCTGCTGTCGGGCAAGGCCATCGCCTATGTGCCGAACGCGGCCGGCAATGCCATCCTCCACCATTCGAAAGCGTGAACCCCATGAAACGCCTGACCGTGATGATCATCAGCCTGGCCCTGGCCGGCGCCGCCCATGCGGGGCGCTCGTGCGAGGACAAGCCAACGGATGCGAGCACCCTCGTCAAATCGATGGAGCTGGCGCAAAAGACCCTGCAGGCGCTCGATGCCTCCGGCGCGCAAGTGGCGCTGGTGGCGCGCGCCGGGCAAGACCTGTCGAAGTACAATTTGCGCTATTCGCACATGGCGCTGGCCTGGCGCGACCACCCGAAAGGGCGCTGGCTGGTGGTGCATGAACTCAATGAGTGCGGTACGGCGGAGTCGTCGCTGTACAACGAAGGCTTGGGCAATTTCTTCATGGACGATGTGTTCATGTATGAAACCCTGATCCTGATACCCGGCCAGGATACGCAGCAGCAACTGGCGCGCCTGCTGACCAGCAACACGCCCAAGCGCCTGCATGAGCCGCACTACAATATGCTGGCCTACCCGTTCTCCACCAAGTACCAGAACTCGAACCAATGGGTGCTGGAAACCCTGGCCGCGGCCAGCAACGAGCCTGGCAAGATCGAAACGCGCGCCGAAGCGCAAGGCTGGCTGCGCAGCGCCAGCTACGCGCCGCAAACGCTCAGCATCCCCGCCGCCACGCGCCTGGGCGCGCGCATGTTCCGTGCCAATATCGCTTTCGACGATCACCCGTTCGAGCGCCGCATGACGCGCCAGATCGACGTCGTCACCGTCGACTCCATCGTGCGCTTCATGCGCCAGCGCGAACCGAAGGCGCAGGAAATCGTCGTGCGGGGGAATTAAGGACGCGGCAGCACGGACGAGGTGGCCAGCGTGGCCACCTCGTCACCGTTAAAACACCCAGAGCTTATCGGCCGGCATGTGCAGCCAGTACTTGCCCGCTTCGAGCTTGTGGCGCGAATACGCGCGCAGGCTGATGTTCTCGGCGCCGCCGCGCTCGAACAGGCATTCCCAGCGGTCGCCCAGGTACATGCAGGTCAGCAGCGGCAGTTCGATGGCGTTGTCCACCTGCGTGGCGCTGATCTTCACTTCCTCGACGCGGATCATGGTGGTCACGTCCGTGCCCACGTTGGCGCCGCGCGCCACGCCCTGCATGGAGGCGCCGTCGACCAGCAAGCGCACCTGATTGCCGTCGCGCTGCACCACCTTGCCGGGCAGGCGGTTGTTACTGCCCATGAATTCGGCCGTAAACAGGGTGTCGGGCGTTTCATACATGCTTTGCGGCGTGCCCTGCTGCTCGATCTTGCCGTTATTCAGCAGCAAAATACGGTCGGAAATGGCCATCGCCTCACCCTGGTCATGCGTCACCATCAGGGCCGACAGGCCCAGGCGCACGATCAGTTCGCGCAGGAAGGCGCGCGCTTCCTCGCGCAGCTTGGCGTCCAGGTTCGACAGCGGTTCGTCGAGCAGGATCACGGGCGGGTTGTACACCAGCGCCCTGGCGATCGCTACGCGCTGCTGCTGGCCGCCGGACAGCTGATGCGGATAGCGTTCGCCCAGGTGCCCCAGGCCCAGCTGCGTCAGCACTTCCTTGATGCGCGCGGCGATTTCCGTGCTGCCCATCTTGCGCAACTTGAGGCCGTAGGCGACGTTGTCGAACACGGTCTTGTGCGGCCACAGCGCGTACGACTGGAACACCAGCCCCAGGTTGCGATGCTCGGCCGGCATCTCGAAGTGTTTCGCGCCATCGTAGACATTGCGCTCGCCGATCTGGATGCTGCCCGCCTTCGGGCTTTCCAGCCCGGCGACGGCGCGCAGCAAGGTGGTCTTGCCGCTGCCCGAAGGCCCCAGCAGGGCGACCACTTCGCCTTTTTTCAGGTGCATCGAAACACCCTTCAGTATCTGGTTGGCGGCAGCGCCGGTGCCGTAGTCCAGGTGCAATTCATTGACGGTCAGTTCATTCATGATGTGGTCTCAGTCTTTGTATTTAGTTATGTAACTTCACGCCGAAGCGCAGCGCAATGCCCAGGCCGATGGCCACCAGGGTGATATTGATGAAGGACAGCGCCGCCACCAGGTCGGTCGAGCCGCCGGCCCACAGCGACACCAGCATGGCGCCAATCACTTCCGTGCCCGGCGAGAGCAGGTACACGCCCGTCGAATATTCGCGCTCGAAGATCAGGAAGACCATCAGCCAGGCGCCCAGCAAGCCGTATTTGATCAGCGGCAGGGTGACGTCGCGCGTTACCTGGCCGCGGTTGGCGCCGACGGCGCGCGCCGCCTCTTCCAGCTCCGGCCCCACCTGCAGCAGCGCAGTGGAAATGAGGCGCATGCCGTAGGCCATCCACACCACCGAATACGCCAGCCAGAGGGCGAAGATGGTCGAGCGCACTTCGCGCAGCACGGGGATCACATGGCCGCTCAGCCACAGGGCCACGCCGTTGTCCATGCCCTTCAGCATGCCGTCCAGCCAGGCCGGCACGAACAGGAACACCCACAGGAAGGACAGGCCGGCCAGCAGGCCCGGCACGGCGCGCGGCACCAGCACGCTGTAATCGAGCAGGCGCGTGATGCCGTCCTGTTTGCGGTGCATGGCCAGCGCGATGAAGCTGTAGCAACCCACGGCCAGCGCGCCGCCGACAACGCCGATCAGGATGGTGTTGACGATGCCGCGCACCAGCGACGGCTGGTCGAAAATGTCGCGGAAATGCTGCAGTGTCAGCACGTCGGCCAGGTGCACGCCTTCGCCCCAGTACTGCACGAAGGAGCGCAGCACGATGCCCGTCAATGGCAGGATGATGGTGAAAATCAGCCAGCCTGCCAGCAAGGCAAAGGCCAGCCACTTCCAGCGGCCCAGCGGCATGGCCTTGCTGCGCGCGCCCTTGCCCTTGATCGACACATACTTGTTGGCGGACTTGAGCAGCCAGCGCTGTATCATCACCAGCGGCATGGTCACCATCACCAGGCAGACGGCGACGGCGGCCATCAGGTGGTACGACGGCGTGCCGAGCTTGTTCGTCAGCTTGTACAGATAGGTCGGCAGCACCAGATGGCCTTCCGGATCACCGAGCACCAGCACCAGGCCGAATACTTCGAAGCCGAGGAAGAACACCAGCACGCCCGCATACGCCAGCGCCGGCATGATCATCGGCAGCGATACATTCAGCATCACCTGGATCGGCGAGGCACCCGCCACGCGGGCCGCTTCCTCGACATCGGAACCGAGGCTTTTCAGTGCCGACGAGGCATACAGGTAGACGTGCGGCACGTGCGTCAGGCCGGCGATGATGACGATGCTGGTGAAGGAGTAAATGTTCCAGGGCACGAAGCCGAGCAGCTCCTTGGCCCAGATCGAGTAAAAGCCCACGGGCCCCATCGAGACGACGTAGCCAAAGCCCATCACCATCGGCGAGACAAAGATCGGCACCAGCAGCATCGGCGCCACCCAGCCGCGTCCGGGCAAATCGGTGCGCACCATCAGGAAGGCCAGCATGCCGCCCAGCGGCACGGCGATGACGGTCAGGCCGAAGGCCAGCATCAGGCCATTCTTGAAGGCCATGGCGAAATCGGGATCATCGAAGATGAAACGGTAAGAGTCAAAGCCGAATTCGCGCACCGGCATGAAAAACGGCGCGTTCAAAAAGCTCTGATAAAAAATCAGGAACAGCGGCAGGAAAATGGCGATCAGCGTGATCGTCACGACCACGCCGCGCGACCAGTTCAGGCGCGACAAGGGAGAGCGCGACCGTGCGGGCAGCGGCAAGATGGCAGTTTGCATGATGAATCCAATGAATGAAGGGTGCTGCGTGTGCCCGCAAGCCAGGCTCGCGGGCGGCCAAGACGGCGTTGGCTATTCCTATTTCTTGCCGGCTGTCTCTTTCCATTGTTTCAGGAAGGCCATGCGCTTGGCCGGTCCCAGAAATTGCAGGATGATCGGGTGCACGGGAATCGGCTTGACGTTGGACGCGCCGATTTGCTTGATCAGGTCAGCCGATGTGGTTTCGCCCGTGACGTCGGCGCGGATGGCGAACAGCTTGGCGCCGTTGGCAATGATGGTCTGGCCGCGGTGCGACAGGATGTAATCGAGCCACAGCTTGCTGGCGTTGACGTTCTTCGCGTTCTTGTTGATGAACTGCACGCGCGACAAAATCAGGGTGTAATCCTTGGGCAGCACCACGCCGATCGACGGATCGGTCTTGGCACGCACCAGGGCATAAGAGCCCAGCACGTTGTAGCCGATCAGGTTTTCACCCGACGAGATACGCTCCATCATGGTACCCGTCGACGACTGCACGCGCACCTTGGCCGCACCAAACGCGTTTTGCAGCGCCAGGAATTGCGAGTATTCCTTGGCATCCTGCGCCATGAACATGAAGCCTACGCCCGACTTTTCGATGTCGTAGGTGGTGACCTTGTCCTTGAATTTCGGCGTGGCGATCAGCTTGACGAAGTCATCGTGATTCTTCGGCACTTCCTTGGGATCGAGCAGGCGCTTGTTGTAGACGATGGCGGCCGGCTCGAACGTGGTGCCGTAAGCCTGGTCATCCCACATGGCCCAGCCGGGAATCTTCGCCGCTTCGACCGATTTGTACTTGAGCGCATAGCCATCGGAGGCCAGGCGCATCTGCAGGTCCATCGCCGACGACCACATCACGTCGGCCGTGTTGCCGCCGGCTGCCACTTCGGAAATGAAGCGGTTGTACACTTCGGTGGAATTCATGTCGTTGTACTCGACCGAGATGCCCGGATACAGCGCGCTGAAATCCTTGATCAGCGGCGCGGCGGCCTTGCTGTCGGTGGCGCTGTAGATCACCACCTTGCCTTCCTTCTTGGCCGCGTCGATGATCTTCTGGTAGTCGGCCGGATAGCCGGCCGGCACTTGCGCGAAAGCGGCGCCGGCCAGGCTGGCAAACGCGGTGGCAAGGGCGGCTTGAAGCAGGGTCTTGGTTTGCATGGGTTGTCTCCGTCTGTGAAATAGTTTTTTTAAATGGGATGCCGTTCAGCGCATCAGGCCAAGCTCGTTCGCCTGCCTGGCATACTCATCGACTGCCTTCCTGACATACGCGGTCAGCTTCGGCCCCGTCAGGGCGAATGGGTACAAACCGGCCTGCGCGCGCCACTCGGCGAACTGCGGCGTGGCCATGACGCGGTCAAAGGTGGCCACCCAGCGCTGGTAGTCCGCCTCGGGTACCTGTGGCCCCATCCACACGCCGCGGATGATGGGCCAGACCACGTCGACGCCCTGCTCGCGCGCCGTCGGCACGCCGGCCAGCACGCCGGGCAGGCGTTTTTCCGACAGCACCGCCAGCACGCGCGCATGGTTGGCGCTGGCGTTCAGGGTGGCCTCCGACGTGTCGCCCGAGACCACTTGCACATAGTCGGCCTGCATCGCCGTAAACACTTCGCCGCCGCCTTCGAGGGCGACGAAGCGCAGCACTTTCGGGTCGATGCCGGCATGGCGCGCCACCAGCGCCATCTTCAGCCAGTCCTGGCTGCCGATAGTGCCGGAGACGCCGATCAGCACCTTGTCCGGATGCTGGCGCAGCGCGGCGATCAGGTCGGCCAGGCTCTTGTAGGGCGAATCGCTGCGCACGGCGATCATGCCGTAGTCGGCGCCCAGCGCCGCCACCCAGCGCACGTCGCCCGCCTTGGCATTGCCGAACTTGCCCTGCGCCAGATTGAGCAGCGAGCCGCCCGAAAAGGCCACCAGGGTGTTCGCTTCCGCGCGGCGACGCTGCGAGCCCATCGAATGCCAGGCCACCGCGCCGATGCCGCCCGGCAGGTAGCTGATGCGCATGGGACCTGCCGCTGCTGCCGCGCCCTCCTGCGCCAGGCCTTTTTTCGCCAGCTTGCAGGTCAGGTCCATGGCGCCGCCCGGCTTGGACGGCACCACGCATTCGACCGGTGCTGGCGTAGCCACCTGTGCCCCGGCAAAAACGGGCAGCAGGCATGGCAGCAACAGGAACAGGGAGCGCAGCATGGTCATGGCTTAGAAGCGGTGCTGCATGCCGGCGATCACGCCACGCTGCGTGTTGCCGAAACCGGCATCGTCGCGCGACAGGCTGACCAGTTGGTTGTTCTTGGCCTTGGCATAGGCGCCGGCCACGTACAGGTCGGTGCGCTTGGACAGCGCATAGCGCACGCGCGCCACGTACATGATCGGATCGGCATCCGTGTTGGCGGCCACGTTCTTCACGTCCTGGTAGTAGATGACGCCCGTCAGCGTGACTTGCGGCGTGGTCAGGTAGCTGACGCCGCCCCAGTACAGGGTACCGCGCACGTCAGGCTTGCCGGCGGCGGCCGGATCGAGCTTGTAGTCGCGCGCCACGGCCTGCACCTTCCATGGGCCTTCGCTGTACATCGCGCCCAGGTGATAGGAGGTGGTCTTGTCGCGCGCGCCGCCGACAATTGAATTTCCGTTGACACGCTCATAGGTGGCCAACAGGCTCACGGGACCGGCCGTGTAGGTCACGCCGGAAGATAATTTGGCGCTATCCTGGGCACCTGTCGCTTGCTCGCCGAAGCCGTAAGAGGCGCCGAACTTGAAGTCGCCCGCCTTGCCCGAGTACTTGAGCAGGTTGTCGAAGGCGGTCGTCATGCCGTACTTGCTTGGGCCGCTGGCGTTGGCCGAGGTGGCCCACGAATAGTAAGGCGCATAGCCCATCGGATCGAACGGCAGCACGAAGTCATACACGGTGGTGAACGAGCGGCCCAGCACGAGCCGGCCATAACTGCCTTCCAGACCAACATACGCCTGACGCTTGAACAACGCGCCATCGGAAGCGCCCGTATCCATCAGGATGCCGCCTTCCAGGTTGAAGACGGCTTTCAGGCCGCCGCCCAGATCTTCGCTGCCACGGATGCCCCAGCGCGAAGTGTTCATGCCGCCGGAGCTGACATGGCTGACCGAACCTTTCGATGCAGATGCATTGCTGGTGTTGTCGACGCCGACGTCGAGCAAGCCATACACGGTGACGTTCGACTGTGCCTGGGCAGCGCCGGCTGCGGCGGCGAGAACGGCCATGGCGGCCAGCGAGAATGCGGTTTTTTTCATAGTGGGTCTCCCTTAGATATAGTTATTAGTGATATGCCTGATCCATTTCATGAATCAGGATCACACTATATGAGCGCCATCCTTTCAATTCGCTTTCAGCATGACAGGTGTCGCCGGCCAGCCACAAGGGGCGCAAACATATTCATCGCCGCCCCTGCCGCCAGGCTTACACTGCATCATTTCAACGAATGGCGGAGACCATGCGCATATTATTAGTGGAAGACCATCTGGAGCTGTCGCACTGGCTGGCAAAGGCCCTGCGCGACGCGCACCTGACGGTGGAGACCGCCCACAACGGCGCCGATGCCGACGCCCTGCTGCACACGCAGGAATACTCACTGGTGCTGCTCGACCTGAGCCTGCCGAAGATGGACGGCCTGGACGTGCTGCGCCGCCTGCGCGCGCGCGGCGGCACGCGCGGCAAGACGCCCGTCATGATACTCACGGCGCGCGGCGGCCTCGATGACAAGGTACAGGGCCTGAACCTGGGCGCCGACGATTACATGGCCAAGCCGTTCGAGCTGGCAGAACTGGAAGCGCGCGTAAAAGCGCTGCTGCGCCGCAGTCAGGGGAACGAGGCGCTGGTGCACACCTGCGGCGCGCTCAGTTTCGATACCGTCACGCGCATGTTCAGCTATGCCGGCGCCCCTTTTCCCCTGACACCGCGCGAGCACGCGGTGCTCGAGGCGCTGATCGCGCGCTCCGGGCGCGCCGTATCGAAGGAAAAGCTGTTCGACGAAGTCTTCGCGCTGGCCGACGACGTCAACCTGGACGCCATCGAACTGTACATCCACAGGGTACGTAAAAAACTTGAAAACGGCGTGGAAGCCGGTTCGCCCGACGCCGCCGCCATCACCACCCTGCGCGGCATCGGCTACCTGCTGCAGCCGCGCAGCGCCATGGCGCCGGCCACGCCCAAATGAAGGCGCACGCCCCACGCCTGCCCCTGTTCGAGCGCCTGCGCCGGCGCTGGGCGCAGGGCCGGCCGTTGGGCAGCCTGCGCAGCCAGCTGCTGCGCTGGCTGCTCATCCCGCTGGTGATGCTGGTGCTGCTCGACGCTTTTTTTGTTTACCGCAATGCGCTCGACGCGGCCGACATGGCCTACGACCGCTCCTTGCTGGCGTCGACGCGGGCGCTGGCCGAGCGCGTCTCCATCGTCGGCGGCAAGGTCGTGGCCGAAGTGCCCTACGTGGCGCTCGACAGCTTCGAGACCGACACGCTGGGCCGCATCTATTACAAGGTCACGGGCATCAACGGCGAACTGGTCTCGGGCTATGGCGACTTGCCACCCGTGCCGAAAAACGTGCCCCGCTCGCAGAACTACCCGGCCCTGGTGCGCTTCTACCACGCCGACTACCACGGCAAGCCGATCCGCATCGCCGCCCTGCTGCAACCCGTGTATGACGACTCGATGCGCGGCATTGCCCTGATCCAGGTGGCTGAAACGCTCGATGCGCGACGCGGCCTGTCGAACCAGATCCTGTTCGATACCCTGAGCTGGCAGGCGGCGATGATACTGGTGATGGGTGCGCTCGTATGGTTCGCCGTGCGCCTGGTGCTGCGGCCTCTGATGCGCTTGAAAACGGAAGTCGAGACGCGCACCCTGTCCGACCTGTCCGACGTCGATCCCGCGCTGGTGCACAAGGAAATGCGCCCGCTGGTCAGCGCCATGAACGGCTCCATGTCGCGCCTGCAGCAACTGATCGCCAGCCAGCGCCGTTTCATCGCCGATGCCTCGCACCAGCTGCGCACGCCGTTGACGGTGCTGAAAACCCAGGCCGAACTGGCCATGCGCGAATGCGACCGCCAGGCCGGCACGCCGTCCGACATGGCCGCCCTGCGCGACGTCGTGCGCTCGATCGCCGCCACCACCGATTCGACCGTGCTGCTGGCGAACCGCCTGCTGACCCTGGCGCGCATCGAGCATGGCAGCGACAGCCTGGCCATGCATACCGTCGCGCTGCGCGACGTGGCGCAGCAGGTGGGACTGGAAATGGCCATGGCTGCCGTCGGCAAGAATATCGATTTATCGCTGGAAGCGCCCGACGACGCGCCGGTGCATGGTCAGGCCGTGCTGCTGCACGAACTGCTGGCCAATCTGGTCGACAATGCCCTGCGCTACACGCCGCAGGGTGGCAGCGTGACTCTGCGCGTGCGCGCTGCACAAGCGGAGCATGGCGCGATACTGGAAGTGGAGGACAGCGGCGCCGGCATCGCGCCCGCGGAACGCGAACGGGTATTTACGCCGTTCTACCGGGTCGGCACGGCCCTCGAGAGCAACCCGGGCGGCGCCGGGCTGGGCCTGGCCATCGTGCGCGACATCGCCGCCCTGCATGGCGCCAGTCTGCACCTGGCCACGGCGGTGAATGGGCATGGATTGAAAGTCGGCGTGTATTTCACCGCAGCGCCAGTCGATGCTAAGATCGCACCCTGAGATTTTAATGAAGGCCCACTGCCATGATGACCAAAGAAGACGTAACCGAACTATTTGCCAATATCGCCGAAAACGCGCCGTGGGACTTGTCCCAGCCGCTGCTGTGGGGCTATTACTTCACCAACCCCACGTCCGAACCGCTGGAGCAGGCCGCCACCTTGCTGGCGCTGCAGGGCTACCGCCCGGTGGAACTGTACCAGCCCGAACTGGACGACCCGGCCGCCGCGCCCGTGTGGGTGCTGCACGTGGAAAAAGCGGAAGTGCACAGTGTCGACAGCCTGCATGCACGCAATGGCGAACTGATGGTATTTGCCCAGGAAAACCAGCTGGCCAGCTATGACGGCATGGATGTCGGCCCGGTCGGTACCGCAGCGTAGGTCGGATTAGGCGCAAAGCGCCGTAATCCGACACCACATCACAAATAAAAAAACGGCGCCCTCGGGCGCCGTTTTGCGTGGCTCGCTGAAAACGCTCAGCTGAGGTTTTCCAGGCGGATCTTGGTGACCGTGCCCACCACGCTATTCAACGCTTCCATCTTTTCGATGGCGGCCGTGACGTTCTTTTCCTGCGTCTGGTGCGTCAGCATGATGATGTCCGTATGCGTCTCGCCCTCGGCCGGCTCTTTTTGCAGCATGGCGTCGATCGATATGCTCCGTTCAGCCAGGATGCGCGTCAGGTCGGCCAGCACGCCCGGCTGGTCGGCCACGTGCATGCGCAGGTAGTAGCTGGTGGTGATTTCCGACATCGGCAGGATGTCGATGTTGGTCATCGCATTCGGCTGGAACGCCAGGTGCGGCACGCGGTGCTCCGGGTCGGCCGTGGCCAGGCGCGTGATGTCGACCAGGTCGGCGATCACCGACGAGGCGGTCGGCTCGGCGCCTGCGCCGCGGCCCGAGTACAGGCTGGCGCCGACGGCGTCGCCGTGCACCAGCACCGCGTTCATGGCGCCTTCCACATTGGCGATCAGGCGCTTGGCCGGGATCAGGGTCGGATGCACGCGCAGCTCGATGCCTTCCACGCCATTGACGGTGGCGCGCTTGGTGATACCGAGCAGCTTGATACGGTAGCCCAGCTGCTCGGCGTAGCGGATGTCGATGGCGTTAAGGTTGCTGATGCCTTCCACGTAGGCCTTGTCGAACTGCACCGGGATGCCGAAGGCGATGGCCGACATGATGGTGGCCTTGTGCGCGGCATCGACGCCTTCGATGTCGAAGGTGGGATCGGCTTCCGCGTAACCGAGTTCCTGCGCCTGTTTCAGCACGCTGGCGAAATCGAGGCCCTTGTCGCGCATTTCGGACAGGATGAAATTGGTGGTACCGTTGATGATGCCGGCGATCCATTCGATGCGGTTGGCCGTCAAGCCTTCGCGCAGCGCCTTGATGATGGGGATGCCGCCGGCGACGGCCGCTTCGAAGGCCACCATTACGCCCTTGTCCTGGGCGGCGGCAAAGATTTCGTTGCCATGCACGGCCAGCAAGGCCTTGTTGGCCGTCACCACGTGCTTGCCGTTGGCGATGGCCTGCAGCACCAGGGTTTTCGACAGGTCGTAGCCGCCGATCAGTTCGACGACGATGTCGATCTCGGGATCGTTGACGATGAGCATCGGGTCATTGACGACCTTGCAGGCGCCGGCGACCAGCGCTTCGGCGCGCGCCACGTCGCGCACGGCGACGGCGACGATTTCAATGCCGCGGCCCGCGCGGCGCTTGATTTCTTCCTGGTTGCGTTTCAGGACGCTGAACGTGCCGTAACCGACATTGCCCAGGCCCAGCAGGCCGATCTTGATGGATTTCATAGTTGTGCTTGACTGCTCATAAGTGGCGCCCCCTAGGGCGGCGCCAGGTTGATCGGTATGGTTGATCGAGATTGCTGCTGGCCGGTTCAGCCCCGGCCGTGACGCTTGCGGTAACCTTCGAGGAAGCGCGCGATGCGCCCCATGGCCTCGGTCAGGTCATCGGAATTGGGCAGGAAGACGACGCGGAAATGGTCGGGCGCGATCCAGTTGAAGCCCGTGCCCTGCACGATCAGGACCTTCGCTTCGGCCAATAATTCATAGGCAAACTGCTGGTCGTCGGCGATCGGGTAGATCTCCGGGTCCAGGCGCGGGAACATGTACAGCGCGGCCTTCGGCTTGACACAGGTGACGCCCGGAATATCGGTCAGCAGCTTGTGCGCCAGGTCGCGCTGTTTCAACAGGCGCCCGCCAGGCCCCACCAGATCTTGTATGCTCTGGTAGCCGCCCAGTGCCGTCTGGATGGCAAACTGCCCCGGCGCGTTGGCGCATAGCCGCATCGAGGCCAGCATGTTGAGGCCCTCGATGTAATCTTTTGCATGGCGCTTTTCGCCCGAGACCACCATCCAGCCGGAACGGTAGCCGCAGGAGCGGTAATTCTTCGACAGGCCGTTCATGGTGATGAACAACACGTCGTCGGCCAGCGAGGCGATCGACACGTGCTCGGCTTCGTCGTACAGCACCTTGTCGTAGATCTCGTCGGCGAAAATAATCAATTGGTGCTGGCGCGCCAGGTCGACGATCTGCTGCAGCACGGAAACCGGGTACAGCGCGCCGGTGGGATTGTTCGGGTTGATGACGACGATGGCTTTGGTTTGCGGCGTGATCTTGCGGCGCATGTCCTCGATATCGGGATACCACTCGTTCTGCTCGTCGCACACATAATGTACGGGATTGCCGCCCGACAGGCTGACGGCGGCCGTCCACAGGGGATAGTCGGGTGCCGGCACCAGCACTTCGTCACCACTGTTGAGCAGGGCGTTCATCGACATGACGATCAGTTCCGAAGCGCCATTGCCCAGGTAAATGTCATCGATGGTCACGCCGGCGATATTCTTGCCCTGCGTGTAATGCATGACGGCCTTGCGCGGCGCGAACATGCCTTTCGAATCCGTATAGCCGGCCGCGTTCTGCAGATTGAGCATCATGTCGCGCACGATTTCATCGGGCGGATCGAAGCCGAATACGGCCAGATTGCCGATATTGAGCTTGGTAATCTTGTGGCCTTCTTCTTCCATTTGCCTGGATTTTTCCAGGACCGGGCCGCGGATGTCGTAGCAGACGTCCGCCAATTTATTCGATTTCTGAATCGGTCGCAAAATAAATCCCTGTCGTGATGCGGCGCGGCCGGCCTACGCTTGCAGCATGAAAGCCGCGCCAGAACTGTGAACCCGTGAGACTGCAATGCGAGAACAACCATTCTCGCCGAAAGCAGGCCATTTTATCAAATTAAACATGGCAAATTGCAGCATTTCTCGCCGTTTATGCCACGCTGCCCGGCACACGCGTGCTTTTCCCAGCGGACGCTCTTCATCTTCTCTTAATCTTTGCCTACTACTATGACAAGCGCCGCCGGCCGCTGTTGCGCCAAAAATTTGCCCATAAATTGCAAATTGGAAAGGATGTTGCTTTTTAGTCGCTCTTTTCTGTCATTTATGGCATGCTTACGCCCTTGGCCGCAGCGCGCATCCGCACAGCGCGCGCACCGATCAACCGACACGAACAGCCCGACATCGCCATGAAACTGCATGCCAGCAGCACCCAACAATACCAAACCGTCACAGGCTACGATGAAAATGGCGTGGAAATCAATGCCCAGCCGTACAACTACAGCCTGATCGTCATGCCGGAAACGCCGCCACGCGCGTGGGAGGTGGAGAGTTTCGAACAGCTGAGCGAGGCGCATTTCGCGCAAATCCTGGCCGACGCGCCCGACGTGGTCATCCTCGGCACGGGCGAGCGCCAGCGTTTCGTGCATCCGAAACTGACGGCCGCGCTGACCATGCGCCGCATCGGCGTCGAGTGCATGGATAGCCAGGCAGCCTGCCGCACCTACAACATCCTGATGGGCGAAGGCCGCAAAGTCACCCTGGCCCTGATCCTGGCTCCCGGCGCAGGCAGCGCCACATGAAAATCAATGTCAACGAACTGCACTCGTCGCGGGTGCTGATGTGGTCCCTGCTGGGCATCTTCATCGTCGTCACCCTGTATGCGCTGGGCGTGCGTACCCTGGTGCCGCCCGACGAGGGCCGCTACGCCGAGATGGCGCGCGAAATGTTCGTCACGGGCGACTGGATCACCACGCGCCTGAACGGCATCAAGTATTTTGAAAAGCCGCCCCTGCAAACGTGGATGAATGCACTCAGCTTCGCCGCCTTCGGCCTGGGCGAATGGCAGGCGCGCCTGTGGACGGGCCTGTGCGGCATCCTCGGCGTGTGCATGACGGCGTATGCAGGCAAGAAAGTCTTTGGTCCACGCGTGGGCTTGTATGCCGGCCTGGTGCTGGCGTCGAGCCTGTTCTGGCTCGCTTCCGGCCAGATCAATTCGCTCGACATGAGCCTGTCGGGCATGATGACCATCGTGCTGACCAGCCTGCTGGTGGCCCAGCGCGACGAGGCCACCCCCGCCGAGCGGCGCAACTGGATGCTGCTGTGCTGGGCAGGCATGGCGCTGGCCGTGCTGGCCAAGGGGCTGATCGGCGTCGTGCTGCCGGGCGCCGTGCTGGTGCTGTATTCGCTGTGTGCGCGCGACTGGCGCATCTGGACCCGCTTGCATCTGGTCAAGGGCTTGCTGGTGTTTTTCGCCATCGCCACGCCATGGTTCGTGCTGGTGGCCCTGCGCAATCCCGAGCAACCGCATTTCTTCTTCATCCACGAGCATTTCCAGCGTTTCCTGATGAAGGGTCACAAGCGCGAAGGCGCCTGGTACTACTTCCTGGTCCTGCTCGTTCCCGGCATCCTGCCATGGATAGGCGTGCTACCGCAAAGCCTGGCTGCCGCCTTCAAGCGCCGGGAAGGCACCTTCCAGCCCCGTTTGATGCTGCTGATCTGGGCCCTGTTCATCACTTTCTTCTTCAGCTACTCGACCTCGAAGCTGCCCGGCTACATCGTGCCCATCTTCCCCGCTCTGGCGCTGCTGATTGCGCTATTCCTGGAGTCGGCCTCGCGCCGCCAGCGCCTGTTCGCCGCCGGCCTGCTGTGCCTGCTGGGCCTCGCCATCCTGATCGGTGCGCCGATCGGCTTCAATCACGCCAGCGAACGCGATCCGGCAGAGCTGACGGCGCTGAAAGGTTACCAGCCGTGGCTGATGGCGGCCGGCTTCTTCGCCCTGGCCGGCGGCGCCCTGGCCTTGCTGCATGCACGCCAGCTGCGCCGCGACATGACCGTGCTGACCATCGCCGGCGCCGGCTTCCTGGCCACACACTGCATCCTGGCCGGCTCCGAACTGTATGGACAGAACCGCGCGGGCACCGACTTGCTGCCGCAGATCCAGGCCGAACTGACGGCCGATACCAAGCTCTATTCGGTCGGCATTTATGAACAGTCGCTGACCTATTACCTGCAGCGGCCCGTAATCCTCGTCGATTACTGGGATGAGTTCACGTTTGGCCTGAAACAGCAGCCGGAACTGTCCATTCCGACCATCGAGCCTTTCATCACGCAGTGGACGAACGATGCCAATGCCGGCGTGCACGACATGGCCATTATCAGCCTGAACCGTTACAAGGAATTGCAACAACGTGGCGTGCCCATGCGTGTCATTGCCGAAGATGCGCGCCGCATGGTCGTTGCCAATAAATAAAAGCTTGAAGGGTGCGAGGCAGCATGCAGCGCACCCCGGCTGGCCCTGCCCCCGCATCAGCAGGATTTTTCACCGCTGAACCGGCTACGCCGCCATACTGACAAGATAAAATAGCCATGCCTGCCGGCGGCCTTTGACCGCACTGGCAGCCTCGGCGACGCCGATACCCTGACAGAATACAGACCCAAGAACCGCGCCCATGACCTCTACCCTGCCCTTTTTGCCTTTTTCCAAACCCACCATCGATGAAGCGACCATCGCCGCCGTCGGCGAGGTGCTGCGCTCGGGCTGGATCACCAGCGGCCCGAAAGTACAAGCCTTCGAAGCCCAGCTGTCCGAATATTTCGGCGGGCGCCCCGTGCGCACCTTCAATTCGGGTACCTGCACCATGGAAATCGCGCTGCGTATCGCCGGCATTGGCCCCGGCGACGAAGTCATCACGACGCCCGTGTCGTGGGTAGCGACGGCCAACGTCATCATCGAAGTGGGCGCCACGCCCGTGTTTGCCGATATCGACCCCGTCACCCGGAATATCGACCTCGACAAGCTCGAAGCGGCCATCACGCCCCGCACGAAAGCCATCATCCCCGTTTATCTGTCCGGCTTGCCGGTCGACATGGACCGCCTGTACGCGATTGCTGAAAAGTACAATTTGCGCGTCGTGGAAGATGCGGCGCAAGCATTCGGCTCGACCTGGAAAGGCAAGCGCATCGGCGCATTTGGCGACTTCGTCTCGTTCAGCTTCCAGGCCAACAAGAACATCACCACGGGCGAAGGCGGCTGCCTCGTGCTCAACAACCTGGAAGAAGCGAAGCTAGCCGAAAAATACCGGCTGCAAGGCGTGACGCGCAGCGGCGTCGACGGCATCGACGTCGATGTACTGGGCGGCAAATACAATATGAGCGACATCATGGCTGCCATCGGCCTGGGCCAGTTCGCCAATATCGACGCCATCACGGCCCACCGCCGCGCGCTGGCACGCCATTACTTTGAGCAATTCGGCAGCGACTTCGAAGCGCGGAGCGGCGCCCAACTGCCCGTGCAAGACTTTGAAAACAGCAACTGGCATTTGTTCCAGATCATCCTGCCCGACAATGGCCCCGGCACGCGCGCCGCGTTCATGCAGCAAATGGCGCAGCAAAACGTGGGAACGGGCTATCATTACGCACCGATCCACTTGTTTACCATGTACCGCGAACGCGGCTTTACCGAGGGCATGTTCCCCGTCTCGGAAAAGATCGGCCGCCTGACCGTGACCTTGCCGATGTTCTACGCCATGACGACACAGGACGTGGAACGCGCCGTCGCCACCGTCAAATCCATTCTCATCAAGTGAGCAGCGCGCCGATGAAACCTGAACTGTCCATTATCATTCCGATCTACAACGAGCAGGATGGCCTGGCCAGCCTGTTCGCGCGCCTGTATCCGGCCCTCGATGCCTTGCAGGCGAGCTACGAGATCATCTTCATCAACGATGGCAGCCGCGACAATTCGGTGGCGATCCTGGCGGAACAGTTCCGCCAGCGCCCCGACGTCACGCGCGTCGTCCTGTTCAACGGTAATTACGGCCAGCACATGGCCATCCTGGCGGGCTTTGAAGCTTCGCGCGGGCAAATCATGATCACGCTCGACGCCGACCTGCAGAACCCGCCTGAAGAAATCGGCAACCTGGTGGCGAAGATGCGCGAAGGCTACGATTACGTGGGCTCGATCCGGCGCAAGCGGCAAGATTCCGCCTGGCGCACCCTGGCGTCGAAAATGATGAACCGCCTGCGTGAAAAGATCACGAATATCAAAATTACCGACCAGGGCAACATGCTGCGCGCGTATGGCCGCAATGTAATCGACCTGGTCAACCAGTGCGCCGAAGTCAATACCTTCGTGCCCGCCCTGGCCTACACGTTTGCGCGCAAGCCCACGGAAATTACCGTCGAGCACGAGGAACGGTCGGCCGGCGAGTCGAAGTACTCGCTGTACAGCCTAATCCGCCTGAATTTCGACCTGGTCACGGGCTTTTCGCTGATTCCCCTGCAAATCTTCTCCATGCTGGGCATGCTGCTATCGGTCAGCTCCGCCCTGCTGGTGATCTATTTGCTGGTGCGCCGCTTCCTGCTGGGCGCGGAGGCCGAAGGCGTGTTCACCCTGTTCGCCATCGCCTTCTTCCTGATGGGCGTGATACTGTTCGGCATCGGCCTGGTGGGCGAATACGTGGGACGCATCTTCCAGCAAGTGCGTGCCCGTCCTCGCTATGTGGTGCAAACCATCTTGCAGGATGGCATGGTCCAGGCGGAAGCCGAGGCGCCATCGTATGTGCGCCTGGAAAAGCGCCAGGTGGGCCGCTGATGGGCGCCCCACGCGCCGTCGTCTTCGGCTACCACAATGTGGGCGTGCGCTGCATCAAGGTGCTGCTCGCTGGCGGCGTCGATATCGCCCTGGTCGTCACGCACGAAGACAGTCCCACGGAAAACCTCTGGTTCGAATCCGTCGCCAGCCTGTGCCAGGCTGAAGGCATCGCGTACATCACGCCTCTGGACGCGCGCGCGCCCGAACTGCTGGCGCAGGTGCAGGCGGCAGCACCAGACATGCTGTTCAGCTTTTACTACCGTCACATGCTGCCCGCCAGCATTCTGGAGGTGGCACCCGCCTACAATATGCACGGCTCGCTGCTGCCGCAGTTCCGCGGCCGCGCGCCCGTCAACTGGGCCGTGCTGCATGGCGCCACGGAGACGGGCGCCACCCTGCATGAAATGACGGTCAAGCCCGACGCCGGCGCCATCGTGGCGCAAACAGCCGTGCCCATCCTGCCCGACGACACGGCCTTCGAAGTGTTCGGCAAGGTCACCGTGGCGGCGGAACAAACGCTGTGGGGGGTGCTGCCGGCCTTGCTGGACGGTACGGCACCGCGCCATTTGAACGATTTGCGCCAGGGCGGCTATTTTGGCGGGCGCAAGCCGGAAGACGGCCGGATCGACTGGAATTTACCTGCGCAACAGGTATACGACCTGCACCGGGCCGTCGCCCCGCCCTATCCCGGCGCGTTCACCGAAGTCAATAATGTCATTTACATCATCGAAACCGCCCGTTTGAGCAAGCGTTCCGCAGGAAGTTTGCCAGCGGGCTTGGCGGTAGTGGATAATTGCATCTTTGGCGTCTGCGGAGACGGCCGCATGCTGGCCATTTCCGCCCTGAGGGCTGCCGGGGAGCCGATTTCGGCTCAGCAATTGCAAGCAAGTCTGACCGCCCGCGTCAGCACACACTGATATAACTCAAGAGAATCTCACATGAAAAAAGTCCTCATCTTAGGCGTCAACGGCTTCATCGGCCACCACCTGTCCAAGCGCATCCTGGAAACCACCGACTGGCATGTCTATGGCATGGACATGAATACGGACCGCATCACGGAATTGCTGGAAGATGACAACTACAAGTCGCGCATGCACTTCTTCGAAGGCGACATCACGATCAACAAGGAATGGGTCGAGTACCACGTCAAGAAATGCGACGTGATCCTGCCGCTGGTGGCCATCGCCACGCCGTCGACCTATGTCAAGCAGCCGCTGCGCGTGTTCGAGCTGGACTTCGAAGCGAACCTGCCTATCGTCCGTTCGGCCGCCAAGTACGGCAAGCACCTGGTGTTCCCGTCGACCTCGGAAGTGTATGGCATGTGCCATGACGAGGAATTCGATCCGGAAAACTCGGAACTGATCTGCGGCCCGATCAACAAGCCGCGCTGGATCTATTCGAACGCCAAGCAGCTGATGGACCGCGTGATCTGGGGCTACGGCATGGAAGGCTTGAACTTCACCCTGTTCCGCCCATTCAACTGGATCGGCGCCGGCCTGGACTCGATCCACACGCCAAAAGAAGGTTCTTCGCGCGTGGTGACGCAATTCTTCGGCCATATCGTGCGCGGCGAGAACATCTCGCTGGTCGACGGCGGCGCGCAAAAACGCGCGTTCACCTACATCGATGACGGCATCGATGCGCTGATGCGCATCATCGCCAACAAGAATGGCATCGCCAGCGGCAAGATCTACAACATTGGCAATCCAGTCAACAATTACTCGATCCGCGACCTGGCCGGCATGATGCTGACCCTGGCTGCCGAATATCCTGAATACGCCGAAGGCGCGAAACACGTGAACATCGTGGAAACGACGTCGGGTGCCTACTACGGTGCCGGCTACCAGGACGTGCAAAACCGCGTGCCGAAAATCACGAATACCTGCGAAGAACTGGGCTGGGCGCCAAGCACCACCATGGCCGATTCCCTGCGCAATATCTTCGACGCCTACCGCAGCCAGGTAGCCCAAGCCAAAGCCTTGATGGATTAATGTTGAGCAAGCCGTTCCTGACCCTGAAAATCGACGTCGATACCTATCGCGGCACCCGTGAAGGCATGGGCAATCTGGTGCGCATGCTGACCGCGCACCAGGCCAAGGCCACCTTTCTGTTCTCGCTGGGCCCCGACCACACGGGCTGGGCCCTGCGCCGCGCCTTGAAGCCCGGCTTTTTCAGCAAGGTGTCGCGCACTTCGGTGGTCGAGCACTACGGCTTGAAAACATTGATGTACGGCACCCTGCTGCCGGGACCCGATATCGGCAAGCAATGCGCGGCGCAATTGCGCGCCGTGCGCGATGCCGGTTTCGAGTGCGGCATCCACACCTGGGATCACACCCTGTGGCAAGACAACGTGGCCAAGCGCAACGCCGCCTGGACCATCAACATGATGCGCAAGGCCGCCAACCGCTACGAACAGGTGTTTGGCACCCAGCCGCACACGCACGGCGCGGCCGGCTGGCAAATGAATGTCAGCGCCTTTGTCGAACACGACACGGCCGGCTACCGCTTTGCCTCCGATGGCCGCGCCATGCTCGACGCGCGCGGCGCCATGGTGCAGCCGTCGCAAGGCCCGCACCGCGTGCGCAACGGCAACACCATCTTGCAATGCGTGCAATTGCCCACCACCCTGCCCACCCTGGACGAGCTGCTGGGCTGCGAAATCGACGGCAAGCTGATTACCACCGGCAATGTTGCCGCGCATATATTGTCGCTGACGGCGGACAATCCGCGCGACCACGTGTATACCTTGCATGCGGAACTTGAAGGACAGAAACTCGCCCCCATTTTCGAACAACTGCTGGCGGGCTGGACAGCCCAGGGCTACCAGTTTGCAGCGATGGGCGATTATTATGAAAAGATAAAAGAGTCGGACTTGCCCGTTTGCCCCATCACCTGGGATGAGTTGCCCGGACGTTCGGGACGCCTGATTGTGCAGGGCAAAGCGGCCTGAATGCTGTATTGTTGCACCTGGATGCGTTGCCAGATTAAAAAAACAGCGCTGATGATCACCGTTCAGGAGAGAACCTGTGGCTGATAGCCAATCCCTCGTTAGCATACCCGACTTTAGCGCCGCCATGACCAGCGGCAAGACCTTTCAGTTGCTAGGCCGTCCGGCCAAGGCCACGGTGCTGTTTTTCTATCCGAAGGACAACACCCCCGGCTGCACCACTGAAAACATCGCCTTCCGTGACGCGTATGCGCAATTTGTCGCCGCCGGCGTGGAAATCTACGGCATCAGCCGTGATTCCCTGCGCTCGCACGAAAGCTTCAAAGCCAAGCTGGAACTGCCATTCGAGCTCATTTCCGACCCGGACGAAGCCGTTTGCCTGCTGTTTAACGTCATGAAGATGAAACAGATGTATGGCAAGACGGTCCGTGGCGTCGAACGCAGCACGTTTGTGATTGACGCCCAGGGCCGATTGGTGAAAGAATGGAGAGGCGTGAAGGTCGCAACTCACGTGGAAGAAGTGCTGGAATTCGTAGCGCGTCTGAATTGATCATCTGTTCTGATCGCATGCGCGTTGTCGGCATCCAGCCAGCTTGGTTCGACCTTAGCTCAACCGCAGTTCAGTTCACGGTACCTATCGCCATTTTGAGTCAACGAAGCGCCTCCACCCACTCCGCCAGGCGGGCCTGCAGCCCGTCGATGGCGTCCATGACCAGCCATGTTGCCGGCCTTCCGGCAGTCTCTCGTCCTGTAGCATTGTTGTTCCCCCGCATCCACCCCGTGAGAAGTGCCGCCAGAAGCTGGCTGCCCATGGGCGATTCATTCCAGAAATTTTTTGATTGAGATCCTGATGCCACTGCCAAAATTACCGAGCAAGCCAGCCACCATCCTGGCCACCCAAGATTACCCAACCGCAGGCGCAGCGCGCCCGGCCACCAAAACCCCGGCAGCCAAGAAAGTGGCTGCACCGATCATTGAAGCGGCGATCGCCGAAGTTGCCAAGCCGGTCCGCAATGCGGCCACGAAGATCAAGCAAGTGGCGGCCCTGATGGTCGCCAAGCCGGCGCCAGCGCCAGCCGTTGCCGCGCCTGCTGCCCCTGCCCCTGCCCCTGCCAAAGCCGCGCCGGCGGCAAAAGGCAAGGTCACGCCGATCAAATCCGTCAAGCAGGTCGAGCAGCCGCATCCCGCCAAGCACAAGGCGGTCGAAGTGCAGCTCAAGTCCTCTGCCAGCCGCGCCGCCGACCAGCGCGGCATCAGCAAACTGTTCGTGCTCGACACCAACGTGCTGATGCACGATCCATCGTCGCTGTTCCGCTTCGAGGAACACGATGTGTACTTGCCGATGATGACCCTGGAAGAGCTGGACAACCATAAAAAGGGCATGACGGAAGTGGCGCGCAACGCCCGCCAGGTCTCGCGCACGCTCGATGCCTTGATCAGCAACACGGATGACGACGCCATCGAACACGGTATCTTGCTGTCCAAACTGGGCAACAAGGATGCCAAGGGCCGCTTGTTCTTCCAGACGCGTTTGCAAAGCGCCGACCTGCCGGCTGGCTTGCCAGTGGGCAAGGCCGACAACCAGATCCTCGCCGTCGTGCGCTCGCTGGAATCGGAACAGGATGGCCGCCCCGTGGTGCTGGTGTCGAAAGACATCAACATGCGCATCAAGGCGCGCGCCCTGGGCTTGCCGGCCGAAGATTACTTCAACGACCATGTGCTGGAAGACACGGACTTGTTGTACTCGGGTATCGTGCAATTGCCGGACGACTTCTGGAACAAGCACGGCAAGGACATGGAATCGTGGCAGGAAAGCAAGAATGGCTACAGCTCCACCTTCTACCGCGTGACGGGCCCGTTCATTCCATCGCTGCTGGTCAACCAGTTCATCTACCTGGAACCGAAAAATGGCGAAACGCCGTTCTACGGCCAGGTGAAACAGATCAACGGCAAGACGGCCGTGCTGCAAACCCTGCGCGACTTCAGCCACACGAAGAACAATGTGTGGGGCGTGACGGCGCGCAACCGCGAACAGAATTTCGCGCTGAACTTGCTGATGAATCCGGAATGCGACTTCGTCACCCTGCTGGGCCAGGCCGGTACCGGCAAGACCCTGCTGGCCCTGGCCGCCGGCCTGGCGCAAGTGCTGGAAACCAAGCTCTACAATGAAATCATCGTTACTCGCGTGACGGTGCCCGTCGGCGAAGACATCGGTTTCCTGCCAGGCACGGAAGAAGAAAAGATGTCGCCATGGATGGGTGCCTTCGACGACAACCTGGAAGTGCTGAACAAGTCCGACTCCGATGGCGGCGAATGGGGCCGTGCGGCAACGCAAGACCTGATCCGTTCCCGCATCAAGATCAAGTCGCTCAACTTCATGCGCGGCCGCACCTTCGTCAACAAGTTCCTCATCATCGATGAAGCACAAAACTTGACGCCGAAACAGGTCAAGACCCTCGTCACGCGCGCCGGTCCCGGCACGAAGATTCTGTGCCTGGGCAACATCGCGCAGATCGACACACCGTACCTGACGGAAGGCTCGAGCGGCCTGACCTACGTGGTCGATCGCTTCAAGGGCTGGACCCACAGCGGCCACGTCACCCTGGCCCGCGGCGAGCGTTCGCGCCTGGCCGACCACGCCAGCGAAGTGCTGTAAGGTATAGCGGGCGGCGCAAGCTGCCCAGTCATTCGAAGCCCCGGCTGCAGCAATGCAGGCGGGGCTTTTTCATGTGCGCGACTTTTCCCAGCGACATGTTCTAATACCGCTCTCTTTCCTCCAGGACACCGCACCCGATGCCTCCCGCCTTCCAGTTGCTGCTGTGCCTCCTCATCTTCATGTTGATCCACATTTCCGTCATGGCCCTGTGCGCTCGCGCATGTGGCATCACCGTGCGCAGCATCAGCTACGGCGTGGGCCCAACCTTGCTGAGCTGGGGCAAAGTGCGCGTCAAACTGCTGCCCCTGGCCGGCAATGTAGTGCTGAAAGACACGCGTGAAGAAACGCTGTATGACGACGATCCCTGCCTTGACGCCTATAACTTCCAGCCGCTATGGAAGCAATTCGTGTTACCGCTGAGCGGCGTGGTCGTCTTGCTGGCCTTGTCGCTGGGCATCATGGGAGCCTCGGGCTGGGAACACTTTGTCCCTGCCTTCGGGCAAATCGTCCACGGTGCGCTGGCGCCGTTGTCGACGGCGCAGGAATTGCTGGCTGAAGGGGAAACGTTTGCCCGCACGCACGGCTTTGCGCTGGTGTTCGCCCTGTTCTCCTTGAAACTGTGCGCCTTCAACCTGCTGCCGTTCGCCGGCTTGAACGGTGGACAGGCGCTGCTGGCCATCGCACGCGGCGGGCGCGCCTTTGTGGCGTGGGAAGAAACGCTGACGAAATGGATGCTGTTACCGGGGCTGGCGATCTTGCTGGCGTGGGTAGTGGCGTCCGGCTGGTATGGCTGGCAAGCGCTGGGGGCCTAAGACAGCGCCCCCAAGGTCGCCCGGTCAGCCGACCAGCACCAGCTTGCGGTTGACGAATTCCATGATGCCCAGATCGGACAATTCGCGGCCATAACCCGAATGTTTCACGCCGCCAAATGGCAGTTCAGGCGCCGTGATGGCGGGCGAGTTGATGAATACCATGCCCGTGTCAATGCGACTGGCCAGGCGCTTGCCGCGCGCGACGTCCGCCGTGATGATGGTGCCGCCCAGGCCGAACGGCGAATCGTTGGCCAGGGTGATCGCCGCGTCGTCATCCTTGACGCGGAAGATCATGGCGACGGGGGCAAAGAACTCCTGGTAGTAGACGGGATTGCTTGGCGTCACTTCGGTGAGGATGGTCGGCGCCATGAAGTAGCCGGCGCGCTCGATGCGCTTGCCGCCCAGCAGCACTTTCGCACCGCCCTCCACGGCTTGGCCGACTTGCTTGACGGCCAGGTCCAACGCCGATTTGCTCGACAGCGGCGCCAGGGTCGTGGCGGCATCCATCGGGTCGCCTGCCTGCAGCTTGGCCAGTTCTGCCTGGAAGCGTTCGACGAAGGTATCAGCAATGCTGTCGACCAGGATAAAGCGCTTCGAGCCGTCGCAAACCTGGCCCGCATTCTGGATACGACCGATGACGGCCAGCTTGACGGCCAGGTCCATGTCGGCGTCGTCCAGGACGATGAAGGCATCGCTGCCGCCCAGTTCCATCGTGGTTTTTTTCAGGGCCTTGCCGGCCGTGGCCGCCACGGAGGCGCCGGCGCGCTCGCTGCCCGTCAGCGCCACGCCCTGCACGCGCGGGTCGGCAATGGCTATGGCCACTTGCTCGCTGGACAAGAATGCGTTGGTGTAGGCCCCTGCCGGCGCGCCCGCGTCGAGGAACAGTTTTTCAAAGGCCAGTGCGCACTGGGGCACGTTGGACGCGTGTTTCACGACCAGGGTATTGCCAGCCATCAAATTCGGACCCGCGACCCTGGCCAGCTGGTAGTACGGGAAATTCCACGGCTCGACGCAGAAGATCACGCCCAGCGGCGCGATTTCCACGCTGGCCTCGCCGCGCTTGACATCAAGTGGTTTGGGCGCAAGGAATTGCTCGGCATTATCGGCGTAGTAATCGAGGATTTGCACGCACAGCGACACTTCCTGCTGCGCTTCCTGGAACAGCTTGCCCATTTCTACGGTGATCAATTTGGCGAAGCGATCGCGTTGTTCTTTCAATAGCATGGCCGCTTTCTTGACCACCGCCTTGCGCTCGGCAAAGCTGCGCTGGCGCCAGTCGCTCTCGAAGGCGGTGGCGGCCTGGGCCAATATACTGTCCATTTGCGCATCGCTATGCGGGGTGAAGGTCTGCTCGATCTGTTCGCTGTAGGGATTCGTGGTCTGATAGCTCATCTGGTTTCCTTGGTCGTGGCGCCCCGGGATTGCGTGGGGTAGCTGGGCAGTATGCTGGAGGACTGGCAGCGCGACAGTACGCACGCGAACATAACGGTCAATGACAACAGGCACCTTGCGGCGCCTGTGCACGGATGGAAAATCAGCCAGGGAAGCTCAGTTCACGCGTTTGGCCGGCATATCCTGCCCCTCCTGGCGCAATACCAGCTGCTCGGTCTTGCCGCTGGCATCCTTGCTGAAGCGCACTTCCGCATCGACTTCATTCGAAAAGAAAGCCGTCTCGCTCATCGGCAGCATGGCCAGCTTGCGGAAACCCGTCACCTGGGCGAAGAACTTGTCGCCTTCGCGCGTCACTTCCAGGTAGACCTCGGGCGCCAGCGCATACTTGCCCACGTAGGCATCGAATTGCGCCGCCGTCATGGCAACCACCGTACGCGCCGGCTTGGCGGCGCTGGCGCGCTCGTGCACCGACTTCGATTCGCCGCCGTCATTGAGGATCAGCTGCGCCTCGCCCTTCGGTCCCCGCTCGAATTCGGCTGTGGTAAGCGTATTTTCAATCAGGAAACCATTTGGCGAATACGCCAGCATGCGTTGCGCCGGGCGTCCTGTGCGCTGCAGCAGCAAGTTGCCCTCGAAGTTGCGGATCGTATAGCCGGCCTTGTCGTTGATGGCGTACACGCCCGCATAGGCGTCCAGGATGGCGGGCTTGAGCGTAATGACCTTGATCTCGGGATACGGCCGGCCCACGGCGACGGCCGCCGCCTTGCGCGCCACCACATCGGGGTCGACCAGGCCCGTGTCCGAGTTTTCCAGCACGGCCACGTAGACTTTTTCCGTCGGCAAGCGCATCGCATACGTGGCAAAGCCATTGATGCCGCCGCCATGGTGGATGACGGGCGTGTTTTGCCAGGTGCCCAGCATCCAGCCATAGCCGTAGCGGGTGGCCTTGCCATCGTTCAGTTTTACCGGCGTGAACGCCTGCTGCCAAGTGGCAGCCTTGAGCAGCTTGCCGTCCGAAATGGCCGCATCCCAGCGCGCCAGGTCGTCCACGGTGGAGACGAGCGCGCCAGCCGCATACGGTTGCGTCATGCTCAAGGGCAGGTTCGGCACATATGCCTCGCCCGAGCGGATATGTCCGGCTGCGCGCTTGCCCGGCTGGCGCTCGTGGCCTTCATAGGCTGTGTCGTTCATGCCCAGCGGCACGAAGATCTGCTGTTCCATGAAAGTGGCATAGGACTGGCCCGAGGCCTTTTCGATGATGGCGCCCAGCAGGAAATAGCCGGAGCTGCTATAGCGCCACTGCGTGCCCGGCTCAAAATCGAGCGGATCGTTCTTGAAGAAATCGATCATCTGCGCCACGCTCAAGTCTTTCGTGCTGTTGGGCACGAATTCAGGCTTGACCGTATAGTCGTGGATGCCGGAGGTGTGCGCGAGCAGCTGCGCGATCGTGATTTTCTTGCCGTGGGTCGGATAGTCGGGCAGGAATGTCGTGATGTCATCGGTGACGGCCAGCTTGCCTTGGTCGGCCAGCAGCAGGATGGCGACGGCCGTGAACTGTTTGGAAATGGAGCCCAGGCGCAGCGACATGTCGGGCGTCAGCGGCTGGCCATCCTGCACGCTGGCCAGGCCATACGCCTTGCGCAACAGGGGCTGGCCATCCTTGACGACGATGACCACGGCACCGGGATCGGTAGACTTGTAATACGGCGCGATGCTGGCATCGATGTGCGCTGCCAGCGCCTGCTGCCGGGCACTCAGTGGAGCGGGCTGGCCGGCCCAGCTGGCAGGTGTTTGCAACAGGATCAAGGTGGCAAGGCACAGACTGGAAACTTTAAACATGGAAATCACTTTCACAGGAAGGAGACACATACTGGCCATACCCCTGGCGGCGGCTATCGGGATAAGGGATTTACCATAGGAAATATTTCCATTTAGCTCAGCCAGCCTAACAGACGCCCCTGCGGCAAATCTCTCCCTTTGTCACGCGTCGCCATGCACGCCAGCTTGCCACTATGATTTTTGGGCTACCTATCGTATGCTCGACTCAGTGCCGCGCTGAAATTCACACAAATACTTACAAATGAAATATTCATTCATGAAATGAATAACACCTATCGCCACTGTGAATTGGCTGGAAACGGGACTGCGGCCTATACTCAAGCCGTCTCCCCTACATTGTTTCCCATGCACACCCTGCTCAGCCCGCACACACAGCGGGCTTTTTGTTCCCGGCATTTGCCATTCTGTCTCCCCCCCCTTGCCGATCACCAGCCCCAAACGGGGAGCACAGCATGATCGTGCGCGAGCGTCCATCGGCGCTACGGCTGTTCCTCGTGGTGCGCGGCTCCGTCCTGCCGCGCATCCGCACCACCCTCATCGTCAACACCCTGATCGCCACCTTGGTCACCTGGTGCCACGGCACCCTGTTCGATCACAAGGTCATCCTCACGACCATCCCGTTTACCCTGATCGGCTTGCCGCTGGCCATCTTCCTGGGCTTTCGCAACACGGCCGCCTACGACCGCTACTGGGAAGCGCGCAAGCTGTGGGGCGAACTGGTGCTGCGCAGCCGTAATTTCTCGCGCCAGTGCCAGACCATGATACGCAGCGATACGCCCGCCCACGCCCGGCTGGGCCTGGACGATGTGCGCGTGCGCATGATCTACCGCACCATCGCCTTTTGCCACGCCCTGCGCCACCAGTTGCGCGACACGCGCGGACCGGATGACTTGCAGCCGCTGCTGCGCCCGGCCGAATGGGAAGCGGCATGCAAGGCCTCGAACCCGTCCGACTACCTGATGCTGCAGATGGGCCACGACCTGGCCGACTGCGTCCGGCAGGGGCGTATCGACAGCATCCTCACCGCACAGATCGATAACACGGTCTCGGCCATGGTAGCGGCGGGCGCCTCGTGCGAACGCATCCGCAGCACGCCGATTCCCTTCTCGTATTCGCTGCTCTTGCACCGCACGGCTTATCTGTACTGTTTCCTGCTGCCTTTCGGCCTGGTCGACTCGCTGGGCTTCATGACGCCGTTCGTCGTCGCCATCGTCGCCTATACCTTCTTTGGCCTCGATGCCCTGGGCGACGAGATCGAGGAACCATTCGGCGAAGATGCCAACGATTTACCGTTGTCGGCCATGTGCCGCGCCATCGAAATCAGCTTGCGCGAATCCGTGCAGGATGAGCATGTGCCGCCGCCCATGCAAGCCGTCGACTTCATGCTGAATTGATCCACACGCCAGCTTTTCGCTTGACCTTACCATCGGGGGAAGGCTTACAGTGGGAGCACTTAATCATTCAAGGAGTGCTTGCATGTATCAGTTACAAGTTGAAAACATGAGCTGCGGCCATTGCGTCGGCTCGGTCACGAAAGCGGTGCAAGGCGTCGATCCTGCCGCACAGGTGCAGATCGACCTGGCCAGCAAGCGCGTCACGGTGGAGTCGCCCGCCGAACTGGGCGCCATCAGCGCCGCCATCGTGGAGGCTGGCTACCCCGTCACCAGCGCGCAATAAGCAACACGCAAAGCGACACGCACACAGAACAGCCGGCCCTTGCGCCGGCTGTTTTTTTATCCGTCCAGCTCTGGATAGTGCCGGAAGATGCCCTCCTCGTTGAACGCAAGTCTGCGCTTCGACTGCAGATAACGGGCGATGTTCGGCCGCGCCGCCACCGTATCGTGCAATTCCTGCAAGGCAGGATAGGCGGGCGCCAGACGCGCCATGGCTTGCGGAAACGCATAGCGCAGGCCGGCCAGCATCTGGAACAGCGACAGGTCGCCATAGGTGAGTCTTGCGCCCACCAGATACTGGCCACGGCTGTTCAGCAAGACCTGGGTGAAATAATCGAGGAATTTGGGCAAGCGCGTTGCGCGGAAATCGGCGCTGCGCTGCAGGGCCGCCTGTTTCTGCTCGTCGTAATATTGATTCATCGACAGCGGATGGTGCGTGTCGTGCACTTCCGTCAGCCAGTCGGCCAGCGTCAGCTGCAACTGGTTCAGCCACAGGCGGCCGCTTTCCGCGCGCGGCGCCAGGCCCAGGCGCCGGCCCAGGTACAGCAGGATATTCGTGGTCTGGCCGATCAGCAAGTCGCCATCGCGCAGCACGGGCGGCGCGTAGGCGGCATGTGGCGTGCTGTCGCCATCGAGGCATGCCAGCATGGCCGGCATGCCCTGCCCCTTGCGCTCGGGCAAACGGGCGATGTCGCGGTAGTCGGCGCCCGCCTCTTCCAGGGCCAGGCGAATGAATTCGCCACGCCCCTGTATCGTGGGCCAGTAGTACAGTTCATACGCCATATGCACCTCCGTTGATTTACATCAATGGCAACATGGTTTCGCTTCCGTATCGCCGGCCAGCCCCAGGCTTTGCAAGATGGGGCAATCGGGCTTGTCATCGCCATGGCACGATTGCGCCAGGTGGGCCAGGGTATCGCGCATTTCCGTCAGTTCGGCGATGCGCTTGTTGAGCTCGGCGACGTGCGCCAGCGCGATACCTTTCACGTCCGCGCTGGCGCGCTGATCGTTTTGCCACAGCGACAGCAGTTCGCGGATCTGTTCCAGCGAAAACCCCAGACTCCGCCCGCGTTTGATAAAACGCAAGGCGTGCAAGTCGTTCGGCGTGTAGATGCGGTAGCCCGCGTCGCTGCGCGCGCTGGGTTTGAGTAAGGTAATACTTTCGTAGTAGCGTATCATTTTTGCCGATACGCCCGTTTCACTGGCTGCCTGGCCGATATTCATTCTTATTGCTCCTTGGTATGCGCGCTGCCTGCATGACTGCGGGCTTTCCAGCGGCGCAGCAACAGGGCATTGCTGATCACGCTGACGGAACTGAAGGCCATCGCCGCGCCCGCCACCATGGGGTTGAGCAAGCCGAAGGCGGCCAGCGGAATGCCGATCATATTGTAGATAAATGCCCAGAACAGATTCTGCCGTATCTTGCTGTAGGTGCGGCGCGAGATATCGATGGCGTCCGCCACCAGGGCCGGATCGCCACGCATCAGCGTGATGCCGGCCGCATGCATGGCCACATCGGTGCCCGTCGACATGGCGATGCCCACGTCGGCTGCGGCCAGCGCAGGTGCATCGTTGATGCCGTCGCCCACCATGGCCACCCTGGCGCCCGCGCCTTTCAATGCGGTGATTTTAGCGGTTTTATCGGCCGGCAGCATTTTCGCCGCCACCGTGTCGATGCCCAGCAGCTTGCCGACGGCGTCGGCGCTGCCTTGGTTGTCCCCGGTCAACATCACCGTGCGGATGCCCAGGCTGTGCAGATGGGCAATGGCCGCCTGCGCATTCGGCTTGACCTGGTCGCTGAAGGCGAACAGCCCCAGCAATGTTGATCCCGAGGCCAGCCAGGAGATCGTGTTGCCCGTGTTTTCCAGGGACAAGGCCTGTGCCGCCAATGGCGCCATGTCCACGTGCAATTCCTGCATCAGGCGCGTGCTGCCCAATTTCAATTCCAGGCCATCGACGTGGGCCGCCAGGCCGCGGCCAGGCAAGGCCGACAGCGCCGTGGCTGGCAAGGGTTCGATATGGCGCGCACTGGCCGCATCCAGCACGGCCGTAGCCAGGCTGTGCTCGCTGCCGCGCTGGATGCTGGCCGCCAGTTGCAGCAGCCGTGCATCGTCGATGCCATGCGCATGCAAGGCCGCCAGCGCTGGTTTACCGATGGTCAAAGTGCCCGTCTTGTCGAATACGACGGTATTGACGGCGTGCGCCACTTCCAGCGCTTCCGCATCCTTGATCAGGATGCCGTAACGGGCGGCCACGCCCGTGCCGGCCATGATGGCCGTCGGCGTGGCCAGGCCCAGCGCGCAGGGGCAGGCGATGACCAGCACGGCCACGGCATTGATGATGGCATTTTCCAGCTCGCCGGTCGCAAACCACCAGCCCAGCATGGTCAGCAGCGCCAGCACCAGCACCACGGGAACAAAAATCGCGCTGACCTTGTCGACCAGATGCTGGATGGGCGCCTTGGCCGCCTGCGCGTCTTCCACCAGGCGGATGATGCGCGACAAGGTCGTCTCGCCGCCCACGGCTTGCGTGCGTACCAGCAACAAACCATCGGCATTGATGGCGCCGCCCGTGACCTTGTCGCCCGGATGCTTATCGACAGGCAAACTTTCACCCGTGATCAGGGACTCGTTGACCTGGCTGGCGCCTTCCACCACCACGCCATCGACGGCCACCCGTTCACCGGGGCGGATGACCACCAGATCGCCCACTTTCACCTGTTCCACGGGTAAGTCGATCTCGACGCCGTCGCGGCGCACGCGGGCCGATTCCGGACGCAACACTTGCAGCGCGCGGATGGCCGAGGCCGTCTGGCGCTTGGCGCGGCTTTCCAGCCATTTACCCAGCAACACCAGCGTGATGACGACGGCCGATGCTTCAAAGTACAAATGCGGCAAGATCTCGCCTGCCGTCAGCCATTGATAGACGGACAAGCCATACGCGGCGCTCGTGCCCAGTGCCACCAGCAGATCCATATTGCCGCTGCCGGCGCGCGCCGCCTTCCAGCCCGCCTTGTAAAAGCGCGCGCCAAAGTAAAACTGCACCGGCGTGGCCAGCGCGAATTGCAGCCAGCCGGGCAGCATCAGATGGATGCCGGCCCATTCCAGCAGCATGGGCAACATCAATGGGAAAGCCAGCACGGCCGCAAAAGCCACTTTCATGCCGTCGCGGTTGGGCGCGGCAACAGGCGCGCCGGCCTGGCTGGCGGCGGGCAGCGTGGCGGCATAGCCGGCCTTGTCGATGGCGGCAATCAGGGTGCCCGCTGCCACACCGCCCGTCACCTTGATGCGCGCGCTTTCCGTGGCCAGGTTGACGCTGGCGGCCAGCACGCCCGGCACCTTCAGCAAGGCTTTTTCCACCCGGCCCACGCACGAGGCGCACGTCATGCCGGCGATGTTCAGGTCAATCTCGCGCTGCGCTACCGTATAGCCGGCCTTTTCCACGGCCGCCTGCAAGGTGGCCAGGGGAATCGGCGTATCGGAACTGATTTTGGCCACTTCGGTGGCCAGGTTGACGCTGGCCTGGGTTACGCCCGGCACGGCGGCCAGGGCCTTTTCCACGCGGCCCACGCACGAGGCACAGCTCATGCCTTCGATGTCCAGCGCCTGCGCATGGGCGGCGGCGAGAGGGGAAGCGGCGGGAGCGAGTGCGCTCTGGTTCATGGCGGATCCTGTACGAAAGATTAACGAATTAGGTCAGGATCCGCTATCCCATGATGGGAAGGTCAAGCCCTATTTATCATGTGTACCGGGCTTGTTTGAAGATGCTTAGTGCACCACGCAGTCGACGGCGGCGGGCTTGCTGCCGCCTGCAGCGCTACCTGAGCTCGATGGCGACGCTGAAAAGACTGGCGGCGGCGTGAACTGGATGCCGGGATTGACGGGCACAATCACGGGCGGCTGCTTGAAGTTGGGCGTATAGCCAAATTGCCCGGCAGAAAAATTACTCGTACCCACTGGATTCGTCACATGAATCAGGCCATCGAGCACCTGCACGTACAGGCCCGGCGCCAGCCTCGCAGTCGCCGCTCCCCCGGGCGTCGCTGGAGCGCCAGGCGCTGGCAGTGGCACATAATTGGCAATAAACGTCGTGCCGCGAATGCCGATTGTGGCGGCCGGCGTCTTCATCTCGAAGCGCTCCTTGTTGCGCTTGCCCAACAAGCCCGTGACGGAACGCAAGCCACCCTTGATGAGGCTAAAGATGGCGTGGTCGCCATCGGGCTGCTCGGCCGTGTAGCTGAATTGCTCGATCACGAAACGGGTATTCGGTTTCAGGGTGATTTCGCTATTGTCGATCAGCTTGATCATGGCATAGGTCTCTTTTTCCGTCAGCAAGGTGTCGCCCTGCTCGACCTCGGACTTGATGGCCAGCAATTTTACCTTGCCATCGGCCTTTTTTGCCATCAGCGGACCACTCAATTGCATGACGGTACCGGCCACCTGCCCGGCCCAGGCGTGCGCGCCCAGGCACGTCAGGACCAGCCATAACAGGGCCTTAGTTGCAGTACGTTTTTTTAAGAGAGTCATTGTCTTTGTATCCTGTTGATTTACCTGTGCCGCCGGCCCCATCCTTGTCGTCCGGCACCTTGTCATCAGGCTTGACTGGCAGCATGAAAGCGAGCGGGACGTTGGCATAGTCGGCCTGCTTGATGATGCTCAAGGTGTCATTGACGGCGACGTTGATGACGTTGACGATGGACTTGTCGACGCTCGTGGCGGGCAGGAAGATGACGTCCGGCATGGACACCGCGCCGTTCGGCGCCTGCAAGCTGACGTTGGCGCGCTGGCGGTTGATGCGCACACCGGAGTCACCCGTGATGGCGCCCGTTTTCGCCAGCACGCTCATGCTGGCAGCTGCCGGCAAAGTGAAGCTGGCCGTGCCGCCAAAGCGCACGTTGGCGCCGGCGCTGGCGGCAACATTGCCGCCGCTGGCCAGCCTGGCATCGCCATCGAAGCTGATGTCGCGCCCCGCCGTCAGGCTGATGCCGCCTGCCGCCGTCAGGCGCGCACCATCAAGCATGGCTACATCGGTGCTGGCCGTGATCGCAATGTCATTGCCCTGGATGGCGCCGCTCACGGTGACGGGGCTGTGCGCCGTCAACGCCACATTGCCGCCGTTGGCGTTGATGCTGCCCGCCGCAATACCGCCCGTATTGTCGATGAGAATATTGCCAGCCGCACTGCTGAGCGATCCCAGCGACAGCGTGCCGGGCGCCGATGTATTGGTCAGCACAATCCCGCCGCCCGCGCTATTGCTGGCGCTGAAACTGCCCACCCGATTGCCCGTATTGCCCAGCACGATACCTTCGCGCGCTCGCGTCTCCAGGCTGGCCGCGACGATGGCGCCATCCTGGCGTATCGCGCCGCTCAGGGCGCTCAGGCTGATATCACGCGCTGCCAGGCTGGCAAAGCGCAGGTCGCCGCCGGCCTGGCTGATGGCCAGTTGGCCCGCCAGATTGATGGCGCCGGCGACCTGGCTGAAGCTGTTGGCGATGGCCAGGTTGCCGCTGCCGCCCAGCAAGCCGCCGCTTTGCGCATAGCGATCCGCAGACAAGGTCCCGTTCAACAACAAGCTGCCGCCGCTGATTTCCAGGCCGGCTGCACCGCCCAGTGCGGAGCGGTCCTGTGCGCTCTCACCCAGGGTCAGGCTGCCGCCCGTCAACAACAAGCCCGTCGCCGAGTTCAGGTTCTTCAAGCTGGTGCTGCCGGCTGCCGCGCTGTACGTGACGATGCCGCTGCTGTGCGTAAAATCGACGCCCAGCACGTTCGCGCCTTCCGGCACCACACCGCCATCCCAGTTGGCCGCATCGCTCCACAAGCCGTTGCCACTGCCCACCCAGGTGGACAATTGCTTCTGGAAAATTGTTGCCTGTGTCGTGCCACCGGTCATCTCCAGCGTGTAATTGCCCGCATCGGCGCCCGCCAGGCGGAAACCGCTGGCCGTCACCAGCTTGCCGACGCCCGCGTTCTTGTCGGAAAAGTTGCCGTTGCCGCCCACCACGCTGACCATATCCTGGCCCAGCACGCCGTTCGCCGACGCGCTGACGGCCGCGTTGGTGGTGCCGTCATACACCTTGCCGGCTGCGCTCAAACCTGCCAGGCTCAGGCTGGCGGGCGTAATGCTGGCCAGCAAGCCTGTCGGCAAGACGATGACGTAATTGCCTGCATCGGCGCCCGTCAGCGCTACGCCGCTCAGCTGTACCGCCTTGGCCGCACCCACGTTCTTGTCCGCAAAGCTGGCCATGGCCGAGACCGTCAAGCTGTCGCCGCCGATACGGTCATCGCCCAGACTCAGCCGCGCACCCGTCGTGCCATCGTAGACCTTGTTGCCCGCCACGCCGGACAAATTCAGCGCGCGCGCGCCGATATCGGCCGTGGTGCTGCCAGCATTACTGGCCAGCACGTAGTTGCCCGCGTCGCCGCCGCTCAACGCCACATTCGTCACATTCACGGCCTTGCCGGTTCCCGCGTTCCTGTTGCCAAACGCAGAGCTGCCGCTCACGCTCACGGCGTCGCCCTCGATGCGGTCGTCGCCAAAGTTCACTTGCGCGCCCGTCGTGCCGT
>Ga0209913_1000217_pt1 | contig 58101 bp, 50 predicted proteins | sample PersoiDNA2013203_FD_185805 | JGI IMG/M metagenome (GOLD analysis project Ga0209913, IMG submission 185805) | Permafrost soil microbial communities from the Arctic, to analyse light accelerated degradation of dissolved organic matter (DOM) -... | ecosystem: Environmental > Terrestrial > Soil >...
TGTGTTCGGCAAGCACCTGCAAGGTGTCCTGCAGACCCTGAAACGCATTCGATGACAACACCGGCTGATCTTTCAACTCGGCTAGTCCAGCTTGCAAGGTAAGCAAGCTGCCGACCAGATTACCGCTATCCACCGAAGATACGTATTGCGGGTGCAGCGGTAGCAGCGTGCGTGTGTCATACCAGTTGTAAAAGTGGCCGCGGTAGCGTTCCAACTTTTCCATCGTGGACAGTGTGTTCGAAGTCAGGCGCAGCATTTCTCCGCCAGAAATGTAAGCAAAATCGTACGCAGCCAAGCTCGCCAGCAACGACATGCCGATGTTGGTGGGCGAGGTACGCGAGGCGATGGCCGCAACCGGATATTCCTGAAAGTTATCGGGCGGCAGCCAGTTGTCCTGTGGGCCGACAAAATCAGCAAAAAAGCGCCACGTTCTTCGAGCATATCCTCTGATAAGTAAACGTTGATCAACGGTCAAGTCCGGCACAGGAGATAAAATAGGTACGCTGATCCACCAAGCAACGACTGGCGATACCAGCCATAGCAATAGAACTGGCGAACAGAAGAGTAAGCCTGCCAACCGGCCACTTCCAAATGCCCATGGCCAAGCTAAAGCCAGTGCCAGCAACACCGCCATAACAGGAGAAATCCACATCTCTTTAAAAAAATCAGCTAGGGTTAGGCGCGCGTTACGAATTGAATAAGATCGCATATGCCAGAGTAACAATCCGCGTTGAGTGAACAGCATCCGTACACCCGAGCGTAGGATAGCATCCAGGAAAATCAGCGTGTCGTAGGGCAAAATGACTAATGTCAGCAAAACGAGCATTATTGCGCGGCCCGCAGATTTGCTTGTCAGAATCAGATGCACCAGCCAATCGCGTTCTTCAGGCCTGCGGATCAGCTCGATTACGGTTCCCAGCATGGTTGGAAAAAATACCACACCCGTAACGACTAGGGTCCAGAACCACGCAGGTTCCGGACCAAACAGCCAACCACCTACCAGCAACGCAAGCAGCGATGGTGACACGAGGCTGCGCCGAAGATTGTCGAAAATTTTCCATACCGACAAGGCTGAGAGCTGGTTCGGTAGTCGCTTCGGCTTCGATCCACTTGGGGCATTTAATCCACTTGCTGCTGCCGATCCAGGCACGCTAGGCAGCAGCCAGCCGGCAAGCTGCCAGTCACCTCGTACCCAGCGGTGTCGCCGACTGGACTCTATGGCGTAGCTGGCTGGATGCTCTTCAATGAAGTCAACATCGCTTACCAGTGCCGAACGTGCATACCCGCCTTCGAGCAAGTCGTGACTGAGAATGAGATTCTCCGGAAAGCGCCCATCAACGGCCTGACGAAAAGCATCCACATCATAGATGCCCTTGCCGACGAATGATCCTTCCCCGAAAACATCTTGATATACATCTGAGATCTCGCGCGTGTAGGGGTCAAGGCCTGAGTCACCAGCGAACAGTTTAGTAAACCTTGACTGACCTGCACTGGTCAGGCTGACCGAAGCGCGTGGTTGCAGAATCGCGTAACCTTCGACTATGCGTCCTTTATTGGCATCGTACACCGGTCGATTGAGTGGATGTGCCATGTTTCCTACCAGTGTGCGTGCCGTGTCACGAGGCAGCTGTGTATCGGTATCCAAGGTAATAACGTACTTGATCGAACCGAGAATGGTCATATCACCGACAGTATCCGAGAATGCCGTCAGCGCCTCTCCCCTGAGCAGGGCATTGAACTGCTCCAGCTTACCGCGCTTGCGCTCATATCCCATCCATACCTGCTCAAATGGATTCCACACCCGAGATCGGTGAAACAGATAAAAGATGCACGGACGGTCGTCGCAGTAGCTCTCGTTGAGCGCCTGAACAGCTGTGCGCATGCGCGCGAGCAACGCGTCATCGTCTGGCAGCGTATGCTCATGCGCATCATGAAAATCTGTAAGCAAGGCAAAGAACAGATTGGGATCGCGGTTACCTAGATAGCGAATCTCCAGCGCTTCGAGAAGAGCATCAATCTCTTGCGGCCTGCTCAGCAAGGTGGGAACTACCACCATCGTACGGTGAGCATCTGGAATGCCCTTAGAAAAATCCAGTCGAGGTAACGCGCGCGGTGGCAACACGAGTGTGACAAATAGATTCACCAGCGAGACAGCCAGCGCCGAGGTGCCGATGATGAGAGGAATCGCAAAAAACCAGTAGCGCCAGTCACCCAGCCTCAAGCCACCTAATGAGTAAAGTACGCCTGATGTCGCAAGTACAGTGAGCAATAGGATTGAGCCAAGGTAAAGAATCAGGCAAAAATGATGGATTACTCGGATGGCCCACACTTTCCACGACAAATGGCAACCGACCGACCGCTCCAGCATATGCCGTCCGCTATCAATCAAGTAGTACCCGACATGCGCGGTACGGTGATTGAGGCCTAATTGTTCTGCAGCAGTCCGCGCAAGCGCAATGACTGAGCGTGCCACCGCCAACTCACTGCATGAACCACTCCTCGCCACGTCTTCGATGACATGCCGATAGCGGTCGCGTGTGGCGAAATCTTGGGCAATGTGCATCCCCGCCGGATCTTCCCGCAAGGTCTGTTCAACGACACTGAGCGACTCGACGAAATTACTCCAATCCATGGCGCCGATGAAACGTAGACTACCGATACTATTTGCGATGGATATCTGGTTGGCCGCAGCCGTGCGGCCAGCTGCCTCTGACAACTGCGTTGCAGTCACTCCTTGTTCGAGTAGTTTTTGCTCGACCCAAGCTTTAACGAACGCCATGGCGCCCCCCTCAGCCTGAAGTCTTGCGTAAAACTCCTCCACAAACGGCGCGGTCAGAGGCACGTCGGCATTAGCAAAATCGGCAAGCAACTGTATCAGCTGTTTGGGTTCGCTTTCGGCTGTCGCGAGCATGCGGTCTGCCCAGGTAATGGCAGCGTCGAGCTCTTCGCGCCGATGGGCGATACGCAATCCAACGCGGCGAAGATTTTCCAGCAGCGCTAACTGTAGCATAATCGGGAATGCCCACAATTCGCCTAGTTTTAACGGTTCAGCGGTCTGGTACGCTTCGATAAAGAGGGTGGCGTTGCCGCTATCAACACGACCATCCATGTGAGAAATCAACTCGATTGCCAAATCATAGATACGGGGAAAACCGGCTGAAAGACCATCAGCCAGGCGTGGTAACTGCCGACTGTACCCGCGCGGCAGATGCCGACGCGCTAGATTGATCTGTTGTTCAATGAGATAAAAATTGTCGAGTAACCATGACTCTGCTGGGATGAGCCGTTGTCCCGGCGTGGCTGCAGCGGTCACGACGTTATACGCCGCCAGCAATACGCGTGCATTATCATCCAGCCTTGGCAGTAGCTTGTCGACCCCCGGATTAGAATCAATTCTATGCTGACCCGCCAGCGTTACCACATGACGTTTCAGTTGCTCGGTGCTGAATAGCTCTGAGCGTAGCAATTCAGTATCCTGATCGTTACGCAGTGTATTCCTTGTTCGTGCCAAAAATCCGAATCCTTTGATCACTACGACATTCTCCTCATTAGAACTCGGTGGTCAGCACAATGTGGGGCAAATGACATATGTTTGCTGAAAATTCATACACATACTTTCTGACTATCATCTAGCAATAAAGAACGCTAGTGACATTAACGAACCATACCAACGTATATTTACTTACTTGAGCTATCCGAGGGGAAGTTATACCTTCCCCCGGATACTTCATTATTGGCCGAAGCGCAACTTCGCATCACTAATACATTTATCCTTAACACTGCCAGCAAGTGCATGGCATTTTTCTTTTGCTACCGCATAGTCTGCATCACGTTTTTCAATCGTGGCATCCTTACGCGCATCAGCCTTTGTTTCTGCCGCCTTAGCGTTCGCATCACCTGACTTCTCGTTCGCTATAGCCTGAGCATCACCCGATGTCTCGTTTGCCTCAGCATTGGCTTTTTTGGACTTCATCTGGGTCTTGGCATCGGCGATTTGATGTACTTTGGCAGCTTTAGCCTCTTTCACACAGACATCTTTATCATTACCAGCTTTGTCATCGCATTTCTCGATGGCTACCGAATAGTCGGCATCTGCCTTAGCAACGTTTGCGTCATATCTTGCCTTGACCGATGGTTTGTAATTGGCCTCTAGATCGGCCTTAGCAATGCCTTGCTTACCTTTCGCTTCAGCAACACAAATATCCTTGGCGTTACCTGCAAATGAATCGCACGCGGCTTTGTCTACTTTGTATTCGGACTCGATGCTTTTCTCATGAGACTTATATTGGTTTTTTGTCATACTTTCTGCCATTGCGCTGGCACTGAAGGCAAAACCTAAAGCAAGTACAATTGCACTGATATTGTAGTTTTTCATATTTATTCCTATTAATTTAAGTTTATTTCTAAATTTATTCATTGCTACAGCAAGTCAATCCTTCTGCTTCTTCTGCCAAGAAGCTAGCTGCTTCTCCGCATCTTCTTTTGAGACCCCATAGGCTTCCTGAATCTTGCCTGCTAGTTTGTCTCGTTTACCCGCAATAACATCCAGATGGTCATCGGTAAGTTTGCCCCATTGCTGCTTGGCGTTACCCTTGAATTGCTTCCAGTTACCTTCTATTTGATCCCAGTTCATTTGTATTCCTTTCATTCAATAGTTTGATGACGATCGTTATCAACTTATATTCACTACATCCAGAAAATCCATCATTTTTGATGTGGCAAGAATAGTTACAACTTATCCTTATATGTAATCTAGGTGGAAAATTGAATAATCACCGTACGGTAACGTACATATAATGAACAATAACAATCGCAGTTTTACTTGCGTTCTGAGGTTCGAGTCATATGTGCTAAGTGAATAGATTGGGGGTGAGAAGTCCCGTAAGGAGGTATAAGAAGTTTTGATTATCCTGCGAATGGCTGGTTTTAATTGGCTGGTTGCAGAAATGGACTTGCCAAATCTGAGCGGCGGCTTTGCCCCAGTTAGTTATCTGATCCAGTAAATTGGCAACCGTCCGCAGCTGGCCGAAGGTGACTATTCATCTTTGCTAACTGCCTGCCAAAAGTCGACACTGCCACAAAAAATTGCATCGCCTTACTTGGCATTTGGTTCCACTTTTCTAAGGTAGGGCTTGCCCGGCGATGGTGCCACTGGTTTGACGCGCGCATCTGCCAATAGCTTAGCGCACTCACTGTTTTCTCCTGGACCGTCTTTGATCAAAGGAATCAGGGCTGCGATCGGCGTTAGAATTCCCAGTGCAATTGCGCCACCCACTTTCATTGCTAATACACTCTTGTCGATACTTACACGCGCCTGCTTGAAGCTGCCGCGCACATGCAGCGGCGCTCTGAGCGAAAACACGCGTATATTTTTGCTATTGGGCTTGATTGTCAAATCCAGTTGTTCCTGCACCAGATTTATGTTGCCGCTGACAGTGAGAATAGCATCGTCCGTATCGATGATAAAACTACGCGCTTGCATCAAACCATTGGTCACGCCAAAATAAGTCGCCATGCAATTGAGTTTGACTTGCTTGTCGCCAACCAGACTGGTGAGGACCACGTTGCCGATATTCAAGCCCATTTTTTCGAGTAAGAGTTTGCTGACCGTGCCATGATTAATCAGAGTCTTGATTTCGCCATTGGACGTACCTAGCAAGCTGGAGACTGAGTTGCCGACTGCTGATAAGGAGGCATCGCCATTGATTTCACCGACGCTCGCTTGTAGCGATTGTAAGGTGGAAAATAACTGCTTCAACTTCATATGGCGGGCTGTCACTTTCATTGTCGCCTTGATCGCATTCTTGCCGACTTTCCCGCTGCCGTCGAGCGTGATATTCGAACTCAGGGTTCCTCCCGCTATGTCAAAATTAAGCGGCAATAAGGACAGTACACCATCTTGCAGATGCAAGTTCGCCGTCAGTTTGTTGATTGGCAGTGCCTTTTTGCGAATAATTTTTTCGGCGCTAAATTTAATGTCGGCATCGATACTGGTCCAGCGTTCTGTCTTGAATGGTTCGACTGGCAACAATTTATTCGTTGGTTGGACTACAGCCGCACCGCGCTTGGCTTTGCTGGCATTCGAGTCGGCACCAATCAGGGGGGCCAGATCGGAAAAATGCAACGAGTGCGACACGACCGTCCCTGATAACAGAGCGCGTGGTTGTTTCGATTGATAGTCGAGGCTGCCACCGATATCGCTGGAGCCGACTTTGCCACTGAATTTTTCGTAAATCCAGTGTTCGCTGTGCGGGCTCAGGGTGCCGATTAAGTGGCCTTCCGTCACAAATGGCGGCGTTTCCGGCAAGACAATGCCGCTGAGCGCATATAACCGCCCCATGCTCACTCCTGACAATTTCAAGTGCATGTCTAGTGCAGCCAGATCAGTCGGCTTGGTGAGCGTACCCTCGACTGCGACCACGGTTTGTCCCATACGCAGATTGGCCATGATCGGGTAGGGTGCGGTTTGGTGTTGCAACGACAGCACCGCGCCAGCCTTGCCGTTACCGCTGATTGTTTCGCCATTGTACTTGCCGTGTAATTGCCACGTCACGCCATAGTCTGGATCCGCGCTGAGTATATCGATATCGGCCGTCACATCGGCATGCTTGATGGCATCTATCAGATGGAGGCTACCTTTGGTAAAGATGACGCTTTGCAATTCCAGCTGCCAGCGAGATTGCTTGTCGTCGTTCTTGAAAGTCCAGTTATTCTTGCCATCGGCGTCGCGTAGTAAGCTGACAATGGGCGAATCGAAGCGCAGGACAGGAATCGCAATCTTTTTTTTCAACAACGCCAAGGGATTCAGCGAAAAGGCGATCTGCTTGATGCTTGCCATGTCTGCCGGTTTGGCCACACTCGTATCGACCGGCGTAGGCACTGTCATATCTGAAGGATTACCGATATGAATATCTTGCGCGACCAAATATGGCCACGGAATCATGCCACGCCAACCCTCCTCCTGACCGGCCTGCCCTGCGGCTTGCTTTTCCCAAGTCAGGGAAAGGTCGCCCGCAATCGCAAAGGGTCGGCCGAGCGCTTCGCTGGTTTGTGCATTGAGCCATGGCTTAGCTCGGTTCCAGTCGAAATTGAGTAATAAAATCAGCGCTGCCACAGGAACGATAATTAGACCAGCTGCAACGACGAGTGCTATTTTCGTGCGGCGCGGTTTATCCATCGCAGAAAGCTACCAGAACCAAACCGCTCAATTGCGGTGTTTTCATAAATGCTCCTAAATTGAGTGTTTACATTAGCTGCAAAGTTAAATGCCGTCTGTACGATGACGTACATAAAGCCCAGTTGCCGTGTGCGGCAGCGATTTGCGGGAAGCATGTCTGGTGTGTGGTTCCGGCAGAATGTAATGCTTCGCAAAAGATTAACCTCTACCACATTGAAGGCAGAGGCCAAAATTTCTTCTAATCTAAATGTAACAAACGACCCTAAAGTTACGTATTTAACCTAACGATTGACATCGTATTTATAAAACTAAGGTCAATAAACCCTTAGCGAGGAGTTAGGTATTTATTCTCACCGAATAAGAAGCTTTAAATTAAAAGGTCGCATTTGCGGTCTTTTAATTTTCATAAAACTGTATAAATATTCTGCTATTATTTAAATCATGTTGCGCCGTTTATTACTCACCTTCTCACTTATCGTGTCATTTGGCTTCGCCCAAATTGGCGCTGTAACGCATGAAATCTCGCACTACACCGATGCAAGTGCGCAAAAGCAGCAACAAGACTACAATAAAAATTCCAAGCCAAGCAATCAACCCGCACATAATCACACTTGTGAAAAGTGTGTAGGTTACGCCGAACTTGGCAATGCAATATCAAGCAGCCATCTAGCAATAACGCTGGCAGGCATACCAAATCCGCTTGCCAGCAGTTGCTTACAGACTTCCATTGCAACCAAACCTCGTACTTATTCGGCCCGCGCACCGCCTACCCTCGCTTAATATTTGATATTTACAGCGCTGGATTTTAGCCAACTTATTGTTCTTAAAGACTTGGCGCTGACCCTATTTGGAGCCATTTTCTGGCTAATATTACTATTGTTATGCGAGACATTCATGCAAACGCTATCGACCAGACTGCAATCTTCATTGCAACCTAAACTTATACTTTCTTATAAACCACTACTTTTGAGCATTGTTGCTGCATTTGCCAGTCCGCTCACATTTGCTGATGAAGTAGCCGCCAGCAAAGAGGCAATCACTAACATTGATTTGCCTTCTGTCGCAGTGACAGGCAACCCGCTAGGTCTAGGTTCAGCCCAGCTCATAGTGCCGGTTTCCATATTAAACGGCCGTGAGCTATCACTCAAACGCGAAAGCACATTGGGCGATACACTTAATGGCATTCCTGGCGTGAGTGCAACGCACTTTGGCCCCAATGCTTCACGCCCGGTGATTCGCGGCTTGGATGCTGAGCGCGTGCGCATCATGCAAAATGGCGTTGGTGTTGTGGATGCATCCAGTTTAAGTTTTGACCATGCCGTTTCAATTGATCCATTGGTCATTGAACAGATTGATGTAGTGCGTGGCCCAGCGGCCTTATTGTACGGCGGTAGTGCCGTGGGTGGTGTCGTGAACGCGATTGACCACCGCATTCCAACTGAAAAACTAGAGGGCATCACTGGTAGAACTGAGGCTAGGCTCGGCGGCCCGGATAGCCAGAGTAATCTAGCTGGAGTCATAGATGCAGGCAACGGTAAATTTGCCATTCATGCGGATGCATACACCCGTGAAACCAGCGATTTAAGCATCCCGGGCTACGCTGTATCTAGCCGCAAAGCGGCAGCGGATGGCACACCACGCATCAACTATGGCAAGCTGGTAAATAGCAGCGCAAAGGGCGATGGCGGTGCGCTGGGTGCTTCACTCACATTTGACAATGGTTATGTAGGCGCCTCTTACTCAGGACTTAACAATAACTATGGCACGGTCGCCGAGCCCAATGTCCGCATTGATATGAAAAGCCAACGCTGGGATATCGCCTCTGAGTTTACTGATTTAAATAAATCAGGCTTAAGCAGTATTATCAATCGGGTTAAATTCCGCTTGGCGCATACCGATTATGAACATAAAGAACTGGATAATGGCGTCATTGGTACCACATTCAAAAACAGCGGCGCTGAAGGTTCACTCGAAGCGAGCCATACACCCATCAATACAAAACTTGGCAACTTAGCGGGTGTCGTTGGCGTTCAATTCCAAAATACCACTTTTGAAGCGCTAGGCGCAGAAGCCTTTGTACCCAGTACTAACACACAAACCAAGGCTCTTTATGTTTATGAGGAGTTACCTATTGACCAACTTAAGTTAAGCCTTGGTGGCCGCACCGAACACACCACGGTGGATGCAAGTGCTGATGCTAAATTTGGCGCGGCTATCAACAACGGCTTCAACCCAAATAGCTATGCGCTTGGTGGACTTTATACGTTCAACCCAAACTGGTCATTTGCCAGCAACCTCTCACATAACGAGCGTGCGCCCAGCTACTTTGAGCTTTATGCCAATGGCGCACACCTTGCTACCGGCCAATTTGAAGTAGGTAACAACCATTTTGGCAAAGAACGTTCCAATGGTATTGATGCGCAAATTCGCTGGAAAGCAGGTAAAAACTCGTTTAGTGCCGGGCCTTATTACACCCGGTTTAGTAGCTTTCTAGGTTTATTGGATACCGGCAGTATCGACGCAGGCTCAGGCTTGCCGATAGCGCAATTTACCGCACTGGCAGCCAGTTTTAAAGGCTTTGAAGCTGAAGGGAAATTTAACATTGCCGACCACTTAGACTTGAAACTAAGTGGCGATTACGTGCACGCTACCAACTTAACAACGGGGGAAGCACTGCCGCGCATAGCACCGCTTAGGTTAGGTGCAGGCTTGCATTATCAAAAAAATAGTTTTGGTGCCAGGGTAGATGTACTGCACGCATTTGCGCAAAACCGCACGGCAGCGAATGAGCTGGCGACCAATGGCTATACAGACCTTAGTGCACTTGTCTCTTATAAGTTGCCCACCAAGTTGAATATAGAGCTGTTTGCCAAAGCTAACAATTTGCTAAATCAAGAAATTCGTGAGCATGCGTCAATTCTGAAAGACATCGCCCCGCAAGGAGAAAGGTCAGTTTTGTTTGGGGTGCGTAGTGACTTTTAACAAAGCTTAATTTAAACCATGGGTTAATAGGAGCGATTAGCATCCACAAGGGTTGTTCCCGTAAAACATATCTGCTGAAGCAGATTGTTCATACGTAATGATCGCTCCTACAAATCCAATTAACCTAACAGCAACAAGCCCCAAACCAAAGCCAGAATAAGCAAAGCAATAAACACTGCAGCACTGCCAATGTCTTTGGCTTGTTTGGCAAGCGCATTATGCTCAGTTGAGGTATGGTCTACCGCTGCTTCAATCGCGGAGTTCAACAACTCCACTATCAATACTAGCAACACACTCGCAATCATCAATGCACGCTCAATCGGGCTTTTTCCCAAGTAAAATGCCAGCGGTATCAACACGATGGCTAAGAATACCTCTTGTCGAAACGCATCTTCGTGTATAAATGCCGCCTTAAAACCTTCTAAAGAATAACCACAGGCGTTGATTAAACGGCGCACGCCGGTTTTACCCTTAAATGAACTCATGCCGAGGTGTTTAGATGCTGGTGGATGTTGGGTGTTGGGCGTTTTGTCGTTACCTGATGTTTGCATCATGTGCTTTCTAAATAATATGCATTAGATTTTAACGCATAGATTTTTAATACGGTTATTTTAACATGCGCTATCATAATGCTTTAGAACATTACATTAGGTAAATTATGGCACGCACAGTCAATTGTATTAAATTAGGCAAAGAAGCCGACGGCATGGACTTTCCTCCGTACCCAGGTGAGCTTGGCAAACGCATTTATACGCACGTTTCTAAAGAGGCTTGGGCCACATGGTTAAAACAACAAACCATGCTAGTAAACGAAAATCGCCTCAGTTTAGCCGACCCAGCCGCACGTAAATATTTAACAGAGCAAACAGAAAAGTACTTTTTTGGCGAGGGTGCAGATGCGGTAACTGGATATGTGCCAGAAACCAAGTAATTGACTCTAGATTCACTCGCAATACAAGCAAAAAAGCGCCCTATCAGGCGCTTTTTTTATGATCAATCTATTCAAGAACTACTACTCTAAAGTCTCACGTTCCATCTCTTGCATAGACGCATGACGTACATCTTTACCTTTCACCATATACACTACATATTCAGCGATATTTTTAGCGTGGTCACCAATACGCTCAATCGCTTTAGCCACAAACAGCACTTCTAACGACATTGAAATGGTACGTGGATCTTCTAGCATATAGGTAATCAACTGGCGCGTAGCAGCACGAAAATGCTCATCTACCAACTCATCTTGTTTAGCCACTTCAACGGTTTTACTTACATCTAAACGTGCAAAGCCATCTAAAGCGGTACGCAGCATTTCACGCACCAAAGCCACCATCGCTTTAATTTCGTTAAAACGCGGTTTATACATACGGTCTTCTTCGTATATTTTTTGTGCGGTACGTGCGATTTTAGTCGCTTCATCGCCAATACGCTCAAGATCTGTGATGGTCTTGACCATCATCATCACCATACGCAAATCACCTGCCGCAGGCTGACGGCGTGCAATAATATGGCTGCAATCTTCGTCAATTTGTACTTCTAATGCGTTTACACGGCGATCGCTTTCCATCACCTCTTTGGCTAGATTAGTATCTAATTTCACCAGTGAATCTAGTGCACTTACAATTTGCTGCTCAACCAAGCCGCCCATTTCAAGCACTTTGCCACGCACCGCTTCTAATTCAGCGTCATATTGCTTAAAGGTATGTTCAGATTGCATTTTTCTTCCTAGAGTTTATGCTTTTTACGGCATTTTAACCTGCAATAATAATGGTTAAATATGACAGTAATATTTCAAATAAAGATTTTTGAGTTATCACTGTCATATTTCACATGCTATTTATATGTTTTAACGCCATCTGCAGTCGCCAACAACAACACATTGGCTGGGCGTGCTGCAAATAAACCGTTAGTGACTACGCCTACTATCTGGTTGATTTTAGCTTCCATCGCAATCGGATCTGTAATGGTTAATCCATGTACATCCAAAATCACGTTACCATTATCTGTTTTGAAATCACGCAACACAGGTTGTCCGCCTAATTTAACCAGCTCACGCGCCACATAGCTTCTAGCCATAGGCAGAACTTCTACTGGCAGCGGAAACTTGCCCATGACTGGTACCAATTTGCTGGCATCGCAAATACAAATAAACGTTTTAGCGACTGCTGCGACGATTTTTTCACGCGTCAATGCACCCCCACCGCCTTTAATCATGTGTAGATGTTCGGTAATTTCATCCGCGCCATCGACATAAATATCCATGCCATCGACACTATTCAGGTCAAAAACCTCAATACCATGGCCACGTAAACGCTGTGCAGTCGCTTCTGAGCTTGCTACAGCGCCATCTATTTTATGTTTTACTTTTGGCAGCTCTTCAATAAAAAAGTTAGCGGTTGAGCCAGTGCCTACACCAATAATGCCGCCTTTTACATATTCAACCGCAGCTTTTGCCACTTGTTGCTTTAATTCGTCCTGGGTATATGCCATTTTTAGTTAAATCCTTATTTTTTCTTTATAATTACAAACATCTATCACTATACACTGCATGGTAATGATTGAAAATTACCCAATGCATGCCAAAGACCCACCATGAATGACACCGCTCTTACAATCAACGACTATTTAAACAAAATACAGAACTCCCTTGTTTACGATGTAGCAAAAATTACACCGCTAGAGTTGCAACCGAACTTATCCAAACGCATACAAAACACCGTATTGCTAAAACGTGAAGACATGCAAGCAGTGTTCTCGTTCAAGCTACGCGGAGCTTACAACAAAATGGCACACTTGCCTGCCGATGTACTGGCCAGAGGTGTGATTGCTGCCTCTGCCGGCAACCACGCACAGGGTGTAGCACTGAGCGCGCAAAAGCTTGGCTGTCGTGCCGTCATCGTCATGCCGACCACCACGCCGCAGATCAAAATCAACGCGGTGAAAAGCCGCGGTGCTGAAGTTGTGCTGTTTGGAGACAGTTACTCTGACGCTTACACTCGTGCGATTGAACTCGAAAAGTCAGAAGGACTCACTTTCGTACATCCTTACGATGATCCAGATGTGATTGCAGGCCAAGGTACAATAGGGATGGAGATTTTAAATGAACATCCAGAACCAATAGAGGCGATTTTTTGTAGCGTAGGCGGTGGTGGTCTGATTGCAGGCGTAGCCGCTTATGTAAAGGCGGTACGGCCTGACATTAAAATCATCGGTGTAGAAGCCAAGGACTCTGAAGCCATGGCAGAATCGCTCAAGCAAGGTCATCGTGTGGTGCTTGAGCAAGTAGGACTTTTTGCAGATGGTGCCGCGGTGAAGCAAGTCGGCGAGCATACTTTTGCGCTGTGCCAGCAATATGTCGATGAAATGATCATTGTCGATAACGATGCGATTTGTGCCGCGATTAAAGATGTATTTGAAGATACACGCAGCATTTTAGAGCCAGCGGGCGCACTAGCCACAGCGGGCATTAAAGAATATGCCAAACGCAATAAACTAACAGGTAAAACCTTAGTTGGCATTGCTTCAGGCGCAAATATGAACTTCGACCGCTTACGCTTTATTGCTGAACGCGCCGAAATCGGTGAAAAGCGTGAGGCGGTTTTAGCTGTAACTATCCCAGAAAAACCAGGTGCATTTAAAACGTTTTGCCGATTATTGGGCGACCGCAATATTACCGAATTTAATTACCGTTATTCTGACCCGAAACAAGCGCATATTTTTGTAGGCGTAGCAATCGCTGATCCGACAGAATCAGACAAGCTGGTAGCCAACTTACAAAAACAAGGTTTGCCGACACTTGATTTAACCGATAATGAAGTGGCTAAACTGCATTTACGACATTTAGTTGGTGGCCATGCGCCGCAAGCAGAAAATGAAGTGGTGTTCAGGTTCGAGTTCCCTGAAAAACCAGGCGCGCTGATGAAGTTTTTAGAAGCGATGGGGCAAGATTGGAATATCAGTTTATTTCACTATCGCAATCACGGTGCAGATTTTGGTCGCGTCTTGGTCGGCATGCAAGTACCACCAACAGATACGGCTGAATTTAAGCACTTCTTAGATCACTTAGGCTACCCACACTGGGATGAATCGAACAACCCAGCCTATAAACTGTTCTTAGGATAAATTAGGTTCTATATAGCCACGCTGGTGGTTGTATAGAACCAGAAACGCTTACCCTTACAATTAAATCACTGATTTTTATGCATTAAATATCAAGCACAGTTCTTGCATATTATTGACGACTGATCTTGCTACAGCCAGCATGATAGACATCTTCAAATTGAACCTAAACGCATTTAGCGTGCCATATGATTACAAAAACAAAACGATATAACTTTACCCAATGGAGAATTTAAGCATGAAATTAACGCATTTGGTCATGGCTGCTGCTGTCAGCATGACTTTTGGTATGAACGCTAATGCTGCAGATCGCGGCAAAGCCTATGTTTCTAACCAAGATGGCGGAGTATCCGTCATTGACTTAAACACGCTCACTTCTTCAGCCGATATTGATGTAAAAGGCGACGGACCGCGCGGTTTAGCCGTCAGTGATAACGGAAAATTGTTGATTGTTGCTACACGTGAAAACGGTAGCATTTCTATTATTGATACCACAAGCAATGAGGTTATCAAGCAAATTCCGGTAGGGAAAAATCCTGAATTTGTACGCATACTCGGCAACTTTGCTTTTGTTTCTTATGAACCAAGTGCGAAAGGTGGCCCTCCACCCAAACCAACTGAAGCAAAGCCTGCTGATACAAAGCCAGCCGAATCTAATCCTACAGAAGTAAAGCCAGCAGACATGGCACACGATGCCAATAAAGCGGATGCTAAAGATAATGACGGTGAGAAAGAGCTAGCGCGTATCGGTATTGTTGATTTAAAACTAGGCAAAAAAGTACGTGAAATTATCGGCGGCCCAGAAACTGAAGGTGTGGAATTTAGCAAAGACGGTAAACAGTTGATTATCACTAATGAAGCCGACAACACCGTGACTGTGCACAGCATGAAAACCGGCAAACTGCTTAAAACCATCAAAACCCAGGAATATGGTAATCGTCCACGCGGCGTCAAGGTATCACCTGATGGTAAAACCTATTTGGTAACGCTTGAGTTTGGTAACAAATTTATGGTGATGGATAAGAACTTTAAGGTATTACGCACGGTGGATACAGGCCTTGCACCTTACGGTATTGCGTATGACCGTACAGGTGAGCGCATTTTTGTTGCAGCCAACAAAGCCAAAACTTTAGAAGTTTACGATGCAAAAACCTATGAAAAAATTAAAGATATTGCCACAGGCAACCGTTGCTGGCATTTTAGCTTTACCCCAGACGATAAAGAAATTTTACTGGCTTGCGGTAAATCGGATGCAATATTTGTGATTGATGCTGAAAAGCTAGAAGTGACGAAACAAATTGAAGATAAAAAAATGCCTTGGGGATTAGTCACTTTCCCTAAAAGCATGGGTAGCTTAGATACAGCAGTTAAGTAAACGATAAATAGGCGTTACATGTTTAAAAGCCCTGATTTTCAGGGCTTTTTTTATTTGAGCTTAACTGGCATTTAATTTACCGAGTATGAACTCCCACTCTCTTGGGTCAACGGGCGTAATCGACAATCGGTTGCCGCGTTGCAATATGCGCATATTCGTAAGTTCTTCATATCCACGCAACTCTTTAAGGCTAAGTAAACGTGTTTTACGTACCAGCTTTACATCTACATTTAACCAGCGTGGGTTCTCTATCGTGGCTTTTTCGTCGAAATATTTATGGTCTTTGATAAACTGCAATCGGTCTGGATAAGCCAGTTTGCATACCTCTGCAATGCCTGCGATGCCCGGCACATCGCAATTTGAATGGTAAAAAAATACGCCATCGCCCACCTTCATTTGGTCGCGCATAAAGTTACGCGCTTGATAGTTGCGAATGCCATACCAATCTACCGTTTGATTGGGAAAGCCCGCTAAATCATCAATCGACACATCTGTAGGCTCTGACTTCATTAGCCAATAACGCATAGTTCACCTTTACTTAAGTTTTTATTGCGGATAGTTTTGTTACTATTTGCAACATAAATTGTACGACAATATCGTGAAACGACTTAATCAATCATAAGAGAATATTAATATGGCCAACACGCAAAATAAAGGTTCTGACAGAAATGTACTTGGCACCGCATTACAAATATGCAGCACAGATCCATTAACCGGCTTTGCACATAGCGGCTGCTGCGAAACCGAGCCAGAGGATAACGGCAGCCATACCGTATGCGCACAAATGACCGATGAATTTTTAGCCTACTCAATTTCACGCGGCAATGACTTAAGTACACCGCGCCCAGAATATGGCTTCGTTGGCTTAAAAGCTGGCGACCGGTGGTGTGTCTGCGCAGAACGGTGGCTAGAAGCCTCAGAAGCTGGCTTTGCCCCACCAGTAATATTAGAGGCTTGTCACGCAAAGTGTTTAGAGATCGTAAGCTTGGCAGATTTAAAATACCACGAACTCAGGTAAGTAAATCTATATGAAGCTATACCATTTTGCATTAGAGACATGATGCGAGACCGTAAAGGTCTTCCCCGTAGAATATATGTGCTAAAGCATATTATTCATACATGAAAGACGAGATGCAGACAGTACTTTAATATGGCTATTCGAAGCCGATAAGGTCTTGCATTTAATGCAAATGGAATGGGGGGAGTTCTCCACGGATATAGCTTAGACCAGCATCCTGAACCAAAAAGGCTCAAGTGGTAAAAGCCTAGAATGCATTAGGTACACCCACCAAGAGGCTCTTAAAAGAACACTCAACTTAGGGCGCGCACACAACACTCGAATGACCAAAACCGATGCTATAAACTAGTTCAAGGAATTATTAGCCTAAACCGCACCGCAGAGAACAAACTTTAAAACTTTGAATTTTTAATGCTAGAAGTTTTATGAGTTACTTAGCAAACTCTAAAACCATTGAAATGATTCTACTCTAAATTTCGTTAATATTTTATGACGTTTTCACTATTTAATTTTTTATTGATGACTAAACTAAAGTGCTATTTGCTAGCATAAGCGCTATCAATCTGCTCTTGCATTTGCGAGATTCTGCGTTTGATATCACCTACATCAACATTACCACTTTTAGCATTGAGTAGCTCATGTGCTAAATTAAGAGCCGCCATAATGGCAATACGCTCAACACCAATGATTTTACCGCTGTCACGAATGTCGCGCATTTTTTTATCTAAAAAATTAACCGCGTTAATCAATCCAGGACGTTCTTCATCGGTACAAGATACCGTGAATTCACGACCCATGATATTGACATCTACGCCTTTGCTTTGACTCATTGTGTTTTACTCAAAATCGTATACTTAAACCGGCCTTAAGGCAGGCTCTCCATCAATGCTTCAATACGTGCACTAGCGCTTGCCATATTGGCTTTTAATAATTCGGTATCACTCTGCGTTGTATTTAAATCAAGGCGCAGCTGCGCGTTTTCATTGCGTAACTCACTACACAATGAAATCAAGCCTGATAGTTTTACTTCTAGCGCTTTTAAGTCTGCATCCATACGACCACTATAATTGAAAAATCTGATTATAGTCAATAGTTAACGTTTAATTTTCAAAGTATTACAATACGTTGCAAATATCGCACAGAAAACAATCAAAAAAAAGTTCATGTAAGCGCAAAAATAAACGTTATAATTTGCGCTTGTTGTTAGGTGCCAAGTTTGTTTTCTACAAACAAGGTGAAACTGGGAAATAGGTGCGTTACGGCTTTAATTATTTAAAGTTTTAACTAGTCCTATGCTGCCCCCGCAACGGTAAGTGAGTTTTTGATTTATTCAAAACAGTTTTGCAAAATGCCACTGAGTTTAAGCCTAGAAAAGGTGAGATTTGGGAAGGCGCAAAACACTAGGTTTAAAAACCTAACGCTCACAAGCCCGGAGACCGGCCTAAGAACACATACGCTAGGAAATACCGCGGGGTGACGGTAAACAAAGGCTGCGCATTGGTATTGTTAGCTTGACCGCGCCTTCTTTTTTATTCTCATTCGTCTGTATTTCCTGGTTTTACAAACTAGGCTTAATCATCATAACCAATTAAGTCTCTAAGAATCTACATGCGGGGTCGCGTGCGGATTAGGGAAAATACAATGAAAAAATCGACCATTGCCAGCCTCATAAGTCTGGCGTTTACTACACCTGTTTTTGCTGCGGAAAATATCAATTTAGACGATGTTGTTGTCACCGCTAGCCGCGTTTCACAATCGCGCGAGAGCGTACTGGGCGATGTCACCGTGATTAACCAGGAAGAAATTGAACGTGCTGGCGCAGGTTCCATTACAGATTTATTAAAATCACAATCAGGCATACAAATCAACACGAGCGGCGGTGCTGGCTCGGCTGCCAGCGTATTTTTGCGCGGCACGAATAGTGATCATCTCATTGTGCTGATTGATGGTTTACGCATTAACTCAGCGACGCTTGGCACCACTTCATTTGAAAACATTCCATTATCACAAATTGAAAAAATCGAGATTTTACGCGGCCCGGCTTCTAGCCTTTATGGTGCAGATGCGATTGGCGGAGTGATTCAGATTTTTACTAAAAAAGGCGGTACAGGCAAACCTCTCGTACACGCAACCGTTGGGCTTGGTAGTTACAATACAAAAACAGCTGAAGCCGGCTTTAGTGCTGGTGTAGAAAATACGCGCTACGGAATCAATATCAATAGCTTTGCTACCGCAGGGTTTTCTGCACAACGTATTTTGGCAAGCAATACGCCGATTGATAAGGACAATGACGGCTACCGTAATTTAGGGATTGCAGCCTATATTGACCATACATTTGTGCCAGGCCAAGTACTTGGGCTACAGTACTTTGCCAGTAAAGGGCATAACAGTTTTGATGGCAATAATTTCGATAACTTTGGTAATGAATCCCTGCAAAGCTATGCTCTGACCAGTAATAATCAGCTGATGGATTTTTGGCATAGCACATTAAAGTTTGGTAAAGGCATAGACGATTTAGACAGCCATAGTAAATATGGCGTCAGTCTGTTCAAGACCGAGCAACTTCAATACACATGGCAAAATGATATTAAACTGCCTGTTGGTACGCTTACCTTGGCTTACGACCGCCTGGAGCAAAAAGTGAGTGGCTCCACAAACTACACGCTAACAGCCCGCAATAACGATGGTTATTTAGCCAGCTATCTGGCTGAGATTGATAAACACGCTTTCCAATTCAGCCTAAGAGATGACGAAAACTCACAGTACGGTGGTCACACCACGGGTGGCATCGCTTACGGATACCGCATAACACCCGAGTGGCGCGTTGCTACGAATTACGGTACCGCTTTCAAAGCCCCGACATTTAACCAACTATATTACCCTGGCTTTGGTAACCCGAATCTGGTTCCTGAACAATCTAAAAATCTGGAAGCCAGCGTTAAGTATGCAACAGATCGGCAGCATGCCGGCATCACGATTTTTGATAACAGAATTAGCAATCTAATCGAATTTTCTGGACCACCTAGCGGTTTTAATCCAGTCAATGTAGGTAATGTTGAAATTTTAGGCGCTACATTTGATGGCGGCTGGAATATCACGGAGAACTTAACCTTAAACGGCAACCTAACCGTGCAGTCACCACGCGAGGAGCAAACTGACAAGCTACTTACTCGCCGAGGCAATCGTTATGGCGCGGTCAGTTTGCTACACTCTATTGGAAACTTTCAATGGGGCGCTGAGGTGACAGGTGCTTCAATACGCTATAACGACGCATCCAACACAAAAAACATGGGTGGCTATGCACTGGTGAACTTTACGGCTAACTATCGCATCAACCCAGAATGGAAGCTGGAAGCGCGCGCCAATAATGTACTGGATAAAGACTATGTACTATCTTACACAGGCAATACCGCGACCTCCAACCCATACAACACTGCTGGTGCAAATGTATTCGTCGGCTTGCGTTACCAAATGAAGCCATAGGCACATTTTAAGAATATTGACTTGTAATCTAACGATTTAAGCTAAAATCACACACAACAATTTTATCAATAATTTTATCAATTAATCGGAGGCTAACTCACAATGTTAACCCTTTCAAAAACCAATCAAATTTTAATCGGCGTAGCGTTAACGCTACTTTTAGTTGCAACTCGCGGCCATCATTTTGCTTCAGTGCTGAACTTGCCTAGCGCAACCTTAGCCGTATTTTTTCTGGCAGGCGTGTATTTACGTCCTGCTTGGGCGCTGCCGGCCTTGCTCGGGCTGTGCGCGGGACTAGACTTTGCTGCCATAAATTTTGGCGGTGTGAGTAGCTTTTGCGTGACGCCTGCTTACGGGTTTTTGCTCCCGGCTTATAGCGTAATGTGGTTAGCTGGCCGCTGGCTTGCTAAACGTTACAGTTTTAGCAGCTCAACGCTGCTGCCACTTACCGGCAGTTTGGCTGTAGGCGCGGCGCTAAGCGAACTATTTTCTAGCGGTGGCTTTTATTTCTTTGGTGGCCGCTATACCAGCCCTACATTAGCTGAGTTTGGTTCCAGATTAGTGAAATACTTCCCGCAACAATTAGAAGGCCTTGCCTTTTGGATGGGCGTTGCCGTTGTTGTTCACATCGCGTTTGTTTTAGCGCGAGGCAATGCACAAGCGCATGCCTAATTCTGATTTGAATGAAGATAACAGTACTAAAAATAACCGCCATAATGCGCGCATGCAGCGCAAAAAAGCGGTTGTTGATGCAAAAATAGAGTCTGCCGGCATTGCCAAAGGCTTATTGTTAATTCACACAGGCAACGGCAAAGGCAAGTCTACAGCGGCTTTTGGCTTACTCGCACGCGCACTGGGCCACGGCATGAAAGCCGTCGTGGTGCAGTTTATCAAAGGCCGCTCTGATACTGGCGAAGAAGCATTTTTTCGCAACTCCGATCATCTAAGCTGGCACGTGATGGGCGATGGCTTCACCTGGGAAACCCAAAATGCTGAACGCGATTTAGCTTCAGCACGTAAAGCATGGAAACTGGTGTGTGGCTATTTGCAGGATGAATCCATCCAACTGGTCATTCTGGATGAGTTTACTTACGCCCTCAAATACGGCTGGCTGACGATTGAAGAAGTTCGCGCTGCATTACAAGCACGACCAGCGATGCAACACGTGGTGATTACGGGCCGCGGCGCACCTGAAGGTTTAATTGAAATAGCCGATACGGTAAGCGAAATAAATTTAGTGAAACATGCGTTTAAAGATGGCGTACAGGCCATGCCTGGCATTGAATGGTAATTAACATGGACATCACCTGCCCAGCCATCCTCATTTCCGCCATCTCTTCAGGGCAGGGCAAAACGCTATCTACCGCAGCCCTAGCTAGGGCTTGGAGAAATCGCGGCCTAAATGTGCACGCATTCAAATGCGGGCCAGACTTTCTTGATGCGATGGTGTTAGAAAAAGCTACGGGACAGCCTGTCTACAATTTGGATCTCGGCATGTGCGGTGAGCAAGATGGTTTAGCGCGTTTATATAGCGCAGCACAAACCGCCGACGTGATTATTGTTGAAGGGGTGATGGGTTTGTATGATGGCACGCCATCTAGCGCCGATATTGCCGTGCATTTTGGTTTGCCAGTGATGCTTACCATTGACGCCAGCGGCATGGCACAAACCTTTGGTGCGGTCGCTTCTGGATTATTAGCCTACAAACCTGAATTAAAGCCAGCGGGCGTGTTAGCCAATAAAGTCGGCAGTATTGGCCATGCCAATATGTTGCGTGAAAGCCTGCCGCCACATTTAAGCTGGTTTGGCGCATTACAGAGGGACGAGGCTATAGCGTTGCCAGAACGGCATTTAGGCTTGTTTCGCGCCGATGAAATTGATGATATAGAAGCTAGAATCGAAGCTGCAGCCATTGCCTTGGCGAGTTCTGGCGAACTGCCTTTGCCGCCGCGGGTTACATTCAATGCGCCAGCAGCTTCAACAATGCCAGCACTTTTAGCGGGCAAAACCATTGCCGTTGCACGTGATACTGCTTTTTGCTTTATTTACCAAGCCAATTTGGATTGCCTTAGTGAGTTGGGCGCAACCGTTAAATTCTTTTCACCGCTGCACGACAAGCGCCTGCCTGAGGCAGATGCTTACTGGCTGCCAGGCGGCTACCCGGAATTGCACGCCAAGGAAATCAGCGAAAACACCGCGATGCAGCATGCATTGCAATCAGCTTTTAATGCAGGCAAACCCATGCTCGCCGAATGCGGTGGCATGATGGCCTTATCAGAATCCATTAACGGCACAGCTGCTTTTGGTTTACTTGCTGGAAACTGTAAAATTGAGGCGCGTTTTCAGGGCTTAGGCACGCAGCATGTAATGCTGCCAGAGGGTGAAATTGGTGCGCATACTTTTCATTATGGCTCATTCCGCACACCGCTGGCAGTAACGTTTCAGGCATTCAGCAAGCATGGTCAGGGCGAAGCTGTTTATCAGCACGGCAGCGTCACCGCGAGCTTTTTGCATTTCTATTTTGCCTCTAACCCGCAAGCCGCCGCGCACTTGTTTCTATCATGAACCCGCACCGCTACTCTGATGCTGAAATAGCTGCCGTCTATCGCGTGATCGCTGAACGGCGTGATATGCGACACTTTTTACCAACACCGGTAGCGCCTGAGATACTCACTAAAATTTTGCAAGCGGCGCACCACGCACCTAGCGTAGGTTTAATGCAACCCTGGCGATTTATCAGGATTAGCGATGTAAATACACGCACCAGTATTCATCAACTGGTGGATACAGAACGCGTAAGAACCGCGCAAGCGATTGGCGAGTATGAAAATACCGCACGCATGGCAGAATTTTTACGGCTGAAAGTGGAAGGCATTTTAGACTGCGGCGAGCTATTGGTGGTCGCCTTGTGCGATAAACGCGAACAACAGGTATTTGGCCGTCGAACCATGCCAGAAATGGATCTTGCCTCCGTCAGTTGCGCCATCCAGAACATGTGGCTGGCCGCACGTGCCGAAGGGCTGGGCATGGGCTGGGTTTCAATCTTTGATCCGGTTAAATTAGCACAGCTACTCAATATACCTAATGATGCCAAGCCTATTGCCGTGCTGTGTTTAGGCCACGTTAACAGCTTTTACAAAGAACCCATGCTGGTGGAAACTGGCTGGAAAATAGCCAAACCATTAACCGACATGGTGATGGAAAATAGCTGGGATGCAGCCAAATAAGAACCCCTAAACGCATTGTTTGCCTGACCGCAGAGCCGACCGAGGTGTTGTACCTGCTTGGCGAGCAAGACCGCATTGTCGGCATATCAGGCTTTACCACACGCCCAGCCATCGCCCGCCGCGAGAAACCAAAAGTCGCGGCTTTTACCAGCGCAAAAATCGATAAAATCCTCGAGCTAAAACCTGATTTAGTGATTGGCTTCTCCAACTTACAAGCCGATATTGCCGCATCGCTCATCCGCGCAGGCATTGAAGTACACATCTTTAATCAGCGCTCAATTTCGCAAATGTTAAATATGGTCGCCACAATGGGTGCTCTGGTAGGCGCATCAGACAAGGCTGCCAGACTCATTGCCGAACTAGAAAACTCACTTAAACAAGCGCAGCTAACTGCAAGCCAGTTATCCGCAAGACCCAAAGTCTATTTTGAAGAGTGGAATGAACCCATGATGTGCAGCATACGCTGGGCGATGGAACTGATTGAGATTGCTGGTGGGGATGACTGCTTTCCGGAGCTTTCACATTTTCACAGCGCAAAAGATAGAATTGTGACGGCTCAGCAAGTACTAGAGCGGCGCCCAGACATTATCATCGGCTCGTGGTGCGGTAAAAAATTTCAGCCGGAACAAGTCATGGCAAGAGACGGTTGGGCGGCCATACCTGCGGTTAAAAATGGTTTTGTACGTGAAATAAAATCAGCCGATATTTTGCAACCTGGGCCATCGCTCATTACGCATGGCTTAAAGCAAGTACAAGCGATTATTCAAGAATGGAATGCGTCACAAGCGCTTGGACAAATGGGAGTGATATAAATATGGCAACACATTTAATACTAGGCGGGGCCCGTTCAGGCAAAAGCGCTTATGCCGAAAAACTGGCCAATGAGAGCAAGCTGAAAGTCACTTACATTGCCACGGCACAAATTTATGACGCAGAATTTGGCGCGCGGATACAGCACCACAAGGACCGCCGCCCCGCCAACTGGGAACTGGTAGAAGAGCCGCATTACCTCGCGCAAATACTCAACCGCTTAGCCAAGCCAGATCAATGCTTAATTGTGGATTGCCTGACGCTATGGCTAGCACAGTGGATATGCGCTGACTGCAATCCGCCTAAAGACTCAAACTGGCTAGCGGAGCGTGAGGCGCTGTTAGCTTTACTGCCGACCTTAGCAGGTACCGTTATTTTAGTCAGCAACGAAGTGGGCATGGGCATTGTGCCTTTAGGCGAAATCAACCGTCAATTTCAAGATGAGCAAGGCCGGTTGAATCAGGCGGTGGCTACGATATGCAATCAAGTGACTTTTGTGGCGGCTGGGTTGCCGTTAACACTTAAGCGTTCGTAAAAGGTATGACTCAAATCGACCTTAATGCTGCCATTTGTTAGGGCCTAAATTGATTCGCCGATTCTGGAAAATCTGGGCACTGGATGGGAGTTATTTTCCTGTAGTGATAATCTATCCATCGCAGGCAGAAAAGGGGCTGACGATTCTACCAGCTAAATCTCCAGTATCAATTCGTGTAGCCGCTTCCGATGATGGCGTGGCCAAGTATTAATTCCGTAATGTGCAGTTCAGGTGATTCATCCGTTAATTTTGGAATCGACATCCTCATATTAGGATTGGTCGGATTCATCCAATTTAGATTGAAAATAAACCCAGTCTGATGATGTTCGGAATCAAAGACTGTTTTATAGTCGATACAACCCAAAATCATTATTGGGGGAAGAAAAGTAATATCCTTCACGTTCATGTTTCTCATAAATTCATCAAATTTTTCAATATCGCTATTGCTGAGAGTTATAGCAATTTGTATAGGAATTTGATCACCTGGAAACAATGTAAATCCAAATCCACCTGCTTTGTCAGGGAGCTGCTGCTGGCGTTCAGCGATCGCCCGTTGATGCCCAACTAGATCAATCTCCCCAAAGGCGGCTAAAAATTCAGGGTTAACCCATACATTTAGTGCAGGGCTTTTCCCCGTGTTTTTCAGAACGAACCGCAATGTCAGGCTGATTCCATTGACGTCCTTCTTTAGTCCACTAGCTAAAGTAACTTCATAAGATATCCATGGCCGCTGGTCGGCAATTAAGGCGTCTCGATAAATCCGATTTGCATGCTCTGCGGCATCAGCGGATTTATTAGCAATAGCAAGGGATTTTTGCATTTCGCTCTCTTGTCTATCCGAAGTGGCTTTAGCTTCACTACCAAGATTGACTGTGGCACGGTACAACCTCGCTGTATAAAAAGCCAAGGTGCCAGTGATCAAAGCTAAAAAACCGGTGAGATAAACTAACCACCATTCAGAAGAAGAATAGTCGCGGCTCTTCTCGGTTTTATCAGTGGTTTCTACCTTTATGACAGGTGATTTTGATATTTCTATGGCCGCTGGAAATTTTTGCTTCCGCACATCGGCGTCGACATTTCCATTGTGTTGAGACGCATCGGGCTCTGATTTTGTAACGGCTTTAGGTGGCATTGGGGCTGGAGAATTTGGCGAGGCATAAACTAATCCAGTGTTTAATAGAAATGCAATTATCAATATGACGCGCACGATTATAAAACCTCACAAAATAATCCCTTGTTTATGTAACACAGGGACTTTAAATGCATTAATAAAGAACAGTAACAGGCAACTTTGAAGTAATCAATGCAACGCCCTTAAGATATATTAAATATCAATGAAGCGTGCAATCTAAAAACACAGAGAAAAGTAATGTGTATTGGACTGCCTTATCCATCACCAAAATCCGCTTCATCTGACCATCAACTTAGCAGCCTATCCCAATCCAAATACTGTTCCACACAGTCGGCTAAGCGCTCCAACCCTGCCTCACGTAGCTGTTCATAATCAAACTGCGCTTCCGTATTATCCAAGCCAGTCCACGCTAACCAAGCCGCACATGATTCTGCATGATCAAATAAACCATGCACATAAGTGCCGGCAATTTGGTTGTCTTGCGAAATAGCGCCTTCAGGCTGGCTGTTGACGGTTAGCACGGGCTTGCTTAAAGCGGCGCCAGTGCTGATGCCCATGTGAATTTCATAGCCGCTTACGCTGGCATCGGCAAAGGTAAGTTTGCCGCGCACTTGGGCGAGGTGTTTTTCCGGCATCAGCGTGGTTTCCATCTCTAACCAGGCAAACCCCGCACATGAACCTGCGTCGCCTTCTATTGCATGTGGGTCGTGAATTAAATTGCCCAGCATTTGAAAGCCGCCGCAGATGCCCAGCACTTTTCCGCCATAGCGCAAGTGTTTAGTGAGCGCTTGCTCCCACTGATTGGCGCGCAAATGCTCAAGGTCTCCCTGCACATTTTTGCTACCGGGCAAAATAATCAAGTCCGCCGGTGGAATAGCTTCGCCCATTTTAACGAACTGAAAATCCACTTGAGGATGCAGGCGCAGTGCGTCAAAGTCGGTGTGGTTGGAGATGTGCGGCAGCACTGGAACGACCACTTTAATTGAGTTTTCACTTACAGCAGCTGCACTTTTTGAAACCGCATCTTCAGCTTCAATGTGCAAATTATGTAAATACGGCAAAACACCCAGTACCGGCTTGCCTGTTTCCTTTTCCAGCCAATCCAGGCCGGATTGCAGCAAGGCAATATCGCCACGAAAACGGTTGATGACAAAGCCTATTACACGCTTTCTTTCAGACGCAGAAAGCAGCGCCAGCGTGCCGACAATATGTGCAAATACACCGCCTCTATCAATATCGGCAATCAAAACTACCGGACAATCTACCGCCTCGGCAAAACCCATATTGGCAATATCACCTTCGCGCAGATTGATTTCTGCCGGGCTGCCAGCGCCTTCCACAACAATGTATTCATATTGACTGGTAAGCCGCTGGTAAGAATCTAGCACGGCACGCATGGCAGTTGGTTTATAGGCGTGGTAGCCGGTTGCTTCAAGATTGCAGACTACCTTGCCATGAATAATCACTTGGCAGCCAGTATCTGAATTAGGCTTAAGCAACACAGGGTTCATATCGGTACGCGGTGCCAGACCACAGGCTTGCGCCTGCACCGCTTGAGCACGGCCGATCTCGCCGCCATCAATGGTAACAGCTGAATTCAATGCCATGTTTTGTGGCTTAAATGGCGCTACTTTGATGCCTCTGCGGTACAATACGCGACATATTCCAGCAACGAGCGTACTTTTACCTGCGTCTGACGTAGTGCCCTGAATCATTAATGTTTTCATATTCTAATTATCTCATAATGCCCTCCATTGCTATCGTTGCGGTCGCGCTGGATCTAATTTTCGGTGAACCGCGCCGCTATCATCCATTAGTAGGTTTTGGTTGGCTTGCCGACAAACTAGAGCGTAGCTTTAACCCCGGCAGCGCTCAAAATAAATCCAGACAACGCTTGATAGGCGCCTGTGCCTTGGCTTTGCTGCTAAGCCCTTTTGTGATGCTGGCATTCTGGTTGTGCCAATATAAGCTCACTAGCATTCTGGCCAACACCCTGCTGCTCTATTTTGCTATTGGCCACAAAAGCCTGCATGCCCATGCCCATGCGGTGGCTAATGCGCTGAACAACCATGACCAAGCTTTAGCCAAAAAAGCCGCCTCCTATATGGTGAGCCGCGACCCGGCAGCAATTGAGCCTATTCCAGCGACGATAGAATCGGTACTTGAAAATGGCAATGACGGCGTGTTTGGTGCGCTGTTCTGGTTTTTTATAGCCGGTGGCGTTGGCGCACTAGCGTTTAGACTAGCCAACACGATGGATGCCATGTGGGGCTATAAAACCCCACGCTATTACTATTTTGGCTGGGCGGCAGCAAGGCTGGATGACGTGTTGAATTACCTGCCGGCGCGCTTCACGGCGCTTACCTATGCCGTGTTAGGCCAGACACGGCTAGCCTTGAGGTGCTGGAAGGAGCAAGCCCCGCTATGGGACAGCCCGAACGCAGGGCCGGTGATGGCAGCTGGTGCTGGCGCGCTGAACATCAAACTTGGCGGTGCCGCTCGATACCAGAACGAATGGCATGAACGCCCGCAATTAGGCGCTGACAATACACCTCAAACTAAGGATATTGAACGCGCACTGGCGTTGGTGATGCATGGCGTTTATCTCTGGCTTATTGTTTTTTTAATGGCTGTAGCGATTATTCATACGGTATCTCACCATGCTTGAACATGGCGGCAATCTAGCGCTCGCGTCAATTCAATACCGGATTCCGATTGAACAGTGGCTAGATCTATCAACCGGCATCAATCCCAATGGCTATCCAATTGCGGAGATTCCCGCATCCATATGGCAAAGGCTGCCGTTAGATAACGACGGACTAATTGAGGCCGCCTGCGCCTATTATGGCTGCCAGTTTGCCCTAGCCACGGCTGGTTCTCAGGCCGCTTTGCAGATTTTGCCACAATTGAGAAACGCATCCAAAGTTGCAATGCCGGCTTTAATGTATCAGGAACACGCAAAAGCATGGCAACATCATGGCCATCAAATCACTACATTTGATGCTTATCCTGATGAAAATATCATCAAAAATTCGGATGTCGTTTTACTTTGCAATCCGAACAACCCAACAGCCACGCAATTTGCAATCACAGACTTACTCAACTGGCACGCCCAATTAGCAGTACATGGTGGTTGGCTGGTGGTGGATGAGGCTTTTATGGATGTTACGCCAGCGCTTAGCATTGCACAGCACGCACACTTGGACGGACTATTTGTGTTGCGCTCACTCGGTAAATTCTTTGGATTAGCCGGCGCAAGAGTGGGGTTTTTATTGGGCGCGGAAAAAGCACTAGTCCGTGCGCAGGAACAAATCGGCCCTTGGTCCATTTCAGGGCCAAGCCGATTTATTGCCAAACAGGCACTGACTGATAGCACATGGCAACAAAATACACGCTTGCATCTACCCGCTTGTAGCCAGCGCCTTGCTCACTTGCTCACTCAATATGGTTTAACACCATATTCAGGCACGCCACTATTTCAATTTACACTCACGAATCAAGCTGTAGCGTGGCAGCAACATTTAGCAAAGCAAGGTATTTGGGTGCGGCTTTTTTCTGGTATTTCGGGGTCTGGTAACTCTAAGTCTGGTATTTCAGGACTTGCAAAGCATCCAGCATTAAGATTTGGCTTGCCACCTGAAAGTGCGTGGGAACGGCTAGAAACTGCGCTCAAAAATTTCTAAAAGGTTTGATAGCCGAGGCTTTAATCAAAGGCTAATAAAAAGCATCAAAGGTTCATAAAAAGCACTTTAGGTACTTCGCCCTTGAACTCCAACTGCGTCACGCTCGCATGGTCTATGGTGATTCGAAACAATCGCTTTAGCGGCATTTGCAACACCTCGGCAACGAGCGCACGAATGAAGCCACCGTGCGTCACCACCAAGATATTCTTACCATGTGAGTGACTGCCTACATCTTCCACAAAGCTTTTAGAACGGTTATGCAACTGCGAGAAAGTTTCACCATTAGGTGGCGCTAAATTAGCGTAATCATTCGCCCAAATATCAAAGGGCTCACGCGGAATCGCGTCCCATGGACGCATTTCCCAATCACCGAAATGCAATTCTTTTAAGCGCTCATCCAGCTGAATGTCGTCGTGAGCAAAACCTAAACTCGCATCTGCACATAAAGCCTGCGCAAGCTTATGGCAACGTTGTAACGGGCTTGCATAAATCGCATCAAATTCAAAAGCGGCTAATTTTTTCTGCAACTGTTGCCGCTCGACATCAAAATTGGCAGAGACCGCAACATCGCTTTGCCCGTAACAAATGCTAGGTGCAATATCTAAAGAAGTATGCCGAACAAGGGTCAGTTTCATAGCAAGTGCTTATGCCCCGGCAAACAGCGTTGCGCTTGCCAGCAAGCCGACATAAAAGGCAACTTCAGTGAGTTGTTGCATCGCGCCCAGGCAGTCGCCAGTGTAACCGCCTATGCGTGTTTTGATCTTTGCGCTAAACCATAGCCATACAATCGCTACGGGGAGTAACGCTGCTAAATATTTCACCTCTAAAAAAGCCAATGGCAACAGACCAAAAAAAGTGGCGATAATCAATTCACTTACACTTAATTGTGTGGCAAGCGGTTTAGACTTACCTTCAGACTTAACGTAGCTTTGCGTAAACATCACCAATACCGCACATAAACGGCTAAGCGCGTGGCCGGCAATGATGGAGGCCGGAATAAACGCTGCAACTTGGTAACTGAGCGCTTGGTATTTGGTAAGCAAGGCCAGCAGCAATCCAACTGCACCATAACTACCGATGCGTGAATCTGCCATGATAGTGAGTACCTGCTCTTTGCTCCAGCCGCCACCTAGGCCATCTAGCGCATCGGCCAAGCCGTCTTCATGGAATGCGCCGGTTAGCAGAATAGTCGCCACCATGCTTAGGAGTACAGCAATTTCTAAGGGCAATAAAATATCGCACAACCAAAACACCAAAGCACCAACGGCACCCACTAAGATTCCCACCAAAGGGAAAAAACGCGTCGATTTATTTAAGTCAGCTTCATCAAAATGATTGAAGTGGATCGGGATACGCGTAAAAAAACTGACGGCAGTTAAAAAATAGCGCCATTGTTTTGTTAATGACAAGGTCATATCTTCTGCGAAACGCTTGCAGATTCAAACGAGGCCATGGTGTTTAAAAAATTAACTGACGCAACAACCAGCGGGAAAGCTAAAGCTGCGCCGGTACCCTCACCGAGACGCAGATCCATATTGAGCAGTGGCTTAACATGCAAAAAATCCAACATTTTTTTATGGCCAGACTCATCAGAACAATGCGTAAATACACAATAATACAAAATATCAGGCTGTAATTTGGCGGCTACCAATAAAGCCGCCGTCGTAATAAATCCATCAATCAACAAGGTGCACTGCTTGTTAGCCGCCTGCAGCATGGCACCAACCATCATGGCAATTTCAAACCCGCCAAACGTCGCAAGCGTCTGCATTGCATCAACGCCATTTAAACCATGATGCGCAATAGCTTGAGTCAGTACCTTAGTTTTTTGCGACAAGCCAATGTCATCTAAACCCGTTCCGCGACCAACACAGTCCTCAATAGGCAAGCTACTTAAAATACTCATCAAACAACTTGCAGATGACGTATTGCCTATGCCCATTTCACCAAAACCGAACACATTGCAACCTTCGGCAATTTGCACATCAACAATATTGGCACCGCGCTCTAACGCTTGCTCACATTGAGTCGTGGTCATCGCAGGCTCAGTCAGAAAATTACGCGTGCCAAAAGCGATTTTGGCATCGATTAAATCTGTGTTTGGCTCAAAGCTGTGGTTTACACCACTATCAACCACACGTAAGCGCATCTTGTTTTGTATGGTAAATACATTAATCGCTGCGCCACCTTGCAAAAAATTCAACACCATTTGGGCTGTAACGGCTTGCGGATATGGACTTACCCCAGCCTCAACAATGCCATGATCTCCGGCAAACACTAACATGGTCGCCTGAGTGAGCTGCGGCGTAAGCGTTTGTTGAATCAGACCAATTTGTAATGCAACGGTCTCCAACATACCTAATGCGCCCAGCGGTTTGGTTTTATTGTTTATTTTATCGACGAGCGCACTTTTGAGCGCTTGATTTGGCTGGGTAATATTAAAGTTGATCACAGTGATTTCTATTTTCTAAACGTTACTTTACGAGCCGTGATTTTACATGAGTGCCCATGATTTGCGTAAGTCTGCCTTAAAGTCACGACATTAAGGCGCCGAGAGCTAAGAAGCTTAGTGAAATTAATCATATTCGGTGTAAATTATATTTGGTAGTTTTTTTGTAAGTTTGCTATAATGCGCGGCCTGCAAACATTTACCGAAGTTTGCAAGTGCAATAATGCTTGTATTGTTAAGCATGGCCGAGTAGCTCAGTCGGTAGAGCAGCGGATTGAAAATCCGCGTGTCACTGGTTCGATTCCAGTCTCGGCCACCATATAAAATAAGGCTCACAGTGATGTGGGCTTTTTTTACGTCCATGCCACGGGACGCTAGCGGGACACTCACAGAAAATAAATCAAACCACTTAGGTATACATGGGCCTTCACAACGACCTTAGAAGTCGAACTAAAATGCCAAAAACGTAATGTTTGCAACTGAGGAGGAACCCATACTCGCTCTTAAAACGACTTGCAATGCACTCTAAATAAAATTAAGATTAAAGCATGTGGGGATTTGCAGCCTCCCCGTTTCAAGACGCTTAGCGTCCAAGGCCTGCTCTATTAAGGGTCGTATACCCTAAAGGAGAGTTCGTGGACATTTCAAGCAACATTAGCAGTACCCCTGAATCAAATACAGCACCCCAAACAGTAACGCTGGCCCAAGCTTTTCTATACTGGCTTAAACTAGGCTTCATTAGCTTTGGTGGCCCAGCGGGTCAAATCTCAATCATGCATCACGATTTAGTTGAAAAAAAACGCTGGATTTCAGAAAAGCGCTTCCTGCATGCCCTTAACTATTGCATGGTATTGCCGGGCCCAGAAGCTCAGCAATTAGCGGTCTACATCGGATGGTTAATGCATCGCACTTGGGGTGGCATCATCGCAGGAAGTCTGTTTTTCTTACCATCGTTCTTCATCTTAACAGGCTTGGCATGGATATATATGGCTTATGGCTCTGTGCCTGCCGTTGCTGGTGCCCTGTATGGCATTAAACCTGCTGTAGTGGCTATTGTGCTATTTGCAGCATATCGTATTGGTTCCAGAGCATTAAAAAATCAAGTGCTATGGTCGATTGCAGCATTGGCTTTTATTGCGATATTTGCTTTCAAATTACCGTTTCCGTTAATTGTTCTAGCCGCAGGGTTGATTGGTCATTTTGGCGGGCGTTTGGCGCCACAGTACTTTAAGGTAGGAGGTGGTCACGGTGCAGCAGATAAAGATTTTGGTCGTGCCTTGATTGATGATGATACACCAACTCCAGAACATGCCTTGTTTAGTTGGGCAAAGATGGCTCGTATCGCAGTGACTGGTATTGCTATCTGGTTGCTGGTCATGGCTGGATTGTTTCTTCGTTACGGCTGGGATGCCGCCTTTACGCAAATGGGCTGGTTCTTTACTAAAGCGGCTTTGTTGACATTCGGTGGCGCTTACGCTGTTTTGCCCTATGTCTATCAAGGCGCTGTTGAACATTATCATTGGCTCAATCCTGCGCAGATGATTGATGGCTTAGCCTTGGGCGAAACTACACCTGGACCATTGATTATGGTCGTGACATTCGTTGGCTTTGTTGGTGGCTGGGTAAGCCAAGTATTCGGCCCTCAGGCAATATTCGCTTCAGCTTTTGTGGCAGCAGCGGTTGTGACGTTCTTCACATTCCTGCCTAGCTTTGTGTTTATTTTTATGGGTGGCCCTTTCATTGAAACCACGCATGGAAATCTTAAATTTACGGCACCATTAAGTGCAATTACCGCAGCCGTGGTTGGCGTAATTATTAATCTGGCACTATTTTTTGCTTATCATGTGTTTTGGCCATTAGGTTTGAATGGCAGCATAGATTGGTTCTCTATCACACTGACTGCCTTAGCCGCAATTGCTGTATTCCGCTTCAAGGTTAATGTAATACCCGTGATATTTGTTTGTGGCGGCCTTGGTATGTTGCTTAAACTAATTGCCTAAAATTGAAGGAGTAAAATCATGGCTACACGTAGGGATTTTTTACAAAATAGTGCTGCCATTGTCGGCAGCATTGTACTGACTAGCAAGGCTGCGCTGGCCAAAGATAGCAATTCGCAACCCTCGCCTTATCTAGACAAACTGACGGATGATGCCGGGAAATATGTTCAATTACCTTTGCCGTATGCTTTTGATGCACTGGAACCAGTCATAGATGCACGCACAGTGGAGTTGCACTATAACTTTCACCATAAACCTGCTGTTGCCGCTGCGAATAAGGCAGAAGAGGCACTTGTTTTAGCACGTGAAACTGGCGACTTTGCATTAGTGAAGCATTACGAAAAAGAGCTGTCATTGGCTTTATCCAGTCATATTCTGCATAGTATTTACTGGTCGAACTTGTCAGCCAAAGGTGGCAGCCCGACAGGAACATTACTTAAAACTATCGAAAAAAATTTCAAATCATTCGATAAGTTTAAAGCGCACATGGCAGCTGCAACTACCAGTGTTGAGGGGGCTGGCTGGGGCATACTAGGCTATCTGCCAGCCAGTGGCAAACTCTCCATATTGCAGTGTGAAAATCACCAAAAACTCACTGCTTGGGGAATAGTGCCAATGTTGGTGCTGGATGTATGGGAGCATGCTTACTACCTCAAATATCAGAATTGTCGTGCTGAGTATGTGAATAACCTATTTAGCATTATTAATTGGGACAACGTTGCCAACAGATTTGATGCAACAACGCATTAGGATAGGAGTATTCGATGATGAAATGGATTATAAGCTGATTAAATAAACTTAGAGAATCAGTTATCTTAAATTTTGATGGTCAGAAAAGCTAGTCGATTACGAACTGGATATCTTCGATAGTCTGCTTTTTAGTCAGTGAAACTTACCTACAAATCGGTACTAACGGCTAAAAGCAGTCTCTCAAATATTCATAATTCTTTACATTCGATATCAGTTGAAAATGCAGCAGCTATCGAACAAATTGACTAATTTTTCAAAGCTACTGAAATTACTGAGCTTAAGCATCTCATACCATCACTCAACATGAGTCAAATCTCACAGTTATTCACTTTATAGTGCGGTGTACGCGCATAATTGTTATTATTCAAACTAATTAATTCAGGTTTATTCCAATGAGCGCATATCGCGATATTGAAGCAAATGATTTATTCAACATGATGGCGACGCAGCCGCTGATGCTGGTCGACGTACGTAACGACGACGAAGTCGCGCGCGGCATTATTCCTGGCGCGGTGCACATCCCTCTGGCAATGTTACCTGTGCAATATGAACAGTTAACAAAAATAGAAAATATCGTTTTTTATTGTCACAGCGGCATTCGTTCTGCGCATGCCGCAGCGTTTGCATCAAGCAAAGGCTGTAAAAATGTTTATACTTTAACTGGTGGCGTGTTAGCTTGGGGCAAAGCAGGTCATCCTTTTGTAGCCAAAGATGAAGGAAAACAGAAATAATGGAATTTGATAAAGAAGTCGATGCAAGTGGCCTAAACTGCCCGTTACCAATTTTGCGCTGCAAAAAAGGCTTAAGTGATATGGATAGCGCACAAGTCTTAAAGATCATCTCTACAGATCCGGGCTCAGTTAAAGATTTTAATGCGTTTTGTGTACAAACCGGTCATGAGCTTTTACAGATGGATGAAGAGCATAGTTCATACATTTTTTATATCAAGAAACGTGCAAGCTAAACCCACTCATTCGTGTTGCCGGTTTAATTAGCATGGCTAAAAAGCTTGCCTTAATCGCATCGAAAGGCTCATTAGACTGGGCCTACCCTCCATTCATTTTAGCCTCTACCGCTGCCGCGCTCGATTATGAAGTGCAAATATTCTTCACTTTTTACGGCCTTACCTTACTCAAAAAAGACTTGAGTGATTTAAAAGTATCGCCGCTTGGCAACCCTGCCATGCCGATGCCAATACCCATGCCAAATTTATTGCAAATGCTGCCCGGCATGGAGAGCATGGCAACGATGATGATGAAACAAAAAATCGCGGATAAAGGTGTAGCGAGTATCGAAGACCTGCGTACCGCTTGCCTAGAAAGCGGTGTTAAGTTTATTGCCTGCCAAATGACGGTTGATTTATTTGACTTTAAACCCTCAGACTTTATTGATGGTATTGAGTTTGGCGGTGCTGCCACATACCTTCAGTTTGCTGGTGAATCTGACGTAAGCTTATTTATTTAAGGCTACTGAATTAATAATAAAAAAGGCGCTTGAAGCGCCTTTTTTAGGTCTGACTAAATCACCATACTACTTTAACACTGTATTACTTTAACTTGGCCAACTGACTTTGTAGCTTTTCTACGCTGGCACTAAACTCTGCCACTCGCGCTTTTTCCTGCTCGACCACGGCGGCTGGCGCACGCGCTACGAAGCTTTCGTTATTGAGTTTGCCGTTTGCTTTGCTGATTTCGCCTTCTAACCGAGTAATCTCTTTGCCTAAACGTTCTTTTTCAGCTGCAACATCAATCTCTACTTTTAGCATGAGTTTAAAGTCATCAACCAGCATCACTGGCGCATCTGCTTCTGGCAACTCAGCCACAATCGCAACCTCCTCCAGCTTAGCTAGCGCTTTTAAATACGGCGCATACAGTGCCAGCTTATCCGCATCACCAGCGGCAACTAATGGCACGCGTGCCGCTGGAGAAATGTTCATTTCACCACGTAAACTACGGCAGGCGTCTACCGCTTGTTTGAGCAACGCGACCCATGCTTCTGCGGCTTCATCAATCTTGCCTGGCTGCGCTTTAGGATAAGCTTGCAACATGATACTAGGGCCATTCCTGTCACTCATTGGCCCGATTGTTTGCCAAATTTCTTCGGTGATAAACGGCATAATCGGGTGCGCCAAACGCAGGATTGTTTCCAGAACCCGTAATAAAGTACGGCGGGTCGCACGTTTTTCAGCATCGCTGCCCTGCTGTACCTGAACCTTAGCCAACTCCAAATACCAATCGCAATATTGATCCCATACAAATTCGTAAATGGCTTTTGCGGCTAGATCGAAACGGTAATCTGTAAACGCTTTTTCAACGTCAGCTTCTGTACGTTGCAAGGCTGAAACTATCCAACGATCAGGCTGCGAGAAGCTTAAATAGCCATCTGGCTGACTTTTACAGTCTGCCATGCCGCAATCCTGACCTTCTGTGTTCATCAGCACAAAGCGCGTGGCGTTCCACAATTTATTACAAAAATTTCGATAGCCATCACAACGCTGCAAATCAAATTTAATGTCACGGCCGGGCGAAGCAAGCGCCGCGAACGTAAACCTTAAAGCATCAGTGCCGTAAGCATTAATGCCTTCGGGGAATTCTTTTCGCGTGTGTTTCTCGATTTTTGGCGCATCTTTCGGGTTCATTAAGCCGGTGGTGCGTTTTTTGATTAAATCTTCCAGACTAATACCATCAATCAAATCAATCGGGTCAAGTACGTTGCCTTTAGATTTACTCATCTTCTGGCCTTCTGCATCCCGAATCAAGCCATGCACATAGACATGCTTGAACGGAATTTTGCCAGTGATGTGCGTAGTCATCATCACCATACGCGCCACCCAGAAGAAGATGATGTCGAAACCCGTTACCAGTACGCTAGAAGGCAAATATTGCTGCAAGGCAATATTGGCAGCATCTTTGGCTTCGTCACCGGTCCAATCCAATGTTGAGAATGGCCATAAAGCCGACGAATACCAAGTATCCAGCACGTCGTCATCGCGTTTCAGGCTGCCTGTATAGCCATCTTTAGCGGCAATCTGTTTAGCTTCAACTTCGTCATGCGCCACATACACTTTGCCATTATCGCCGTACCAAGCGGGAATCTGATGCCCCCACCACAATTGGCGTGAAATACACCAGTCTTGAATGTTATTGAGCCATTGGTTGTAGGTATTCACCCAGTTTTCAGGGTAAAACTTTATTTCGCCGCTGGCCACTACATCCAATGCTTTTTGCGTGATGCTTTTGCCATCTGCGGCTGGTTTGCTCATTGCAACAAACCATTGGTCGGTAAGCATAGGCTCAATGATGACGCCAGTACGGTCGCCACGCGGCACTTTCAGTTTGTGTTTATCAGTTTTGACTAGATAGCCTTGGGCTTCTAAATCGGCCACCACTTGTTTACGCGCAGCAAAACGTTCTAAACCTTGATATTGCTTAGGTGCCGTATCATTTACATTAGCTTCTAAAGTTAGAATACCTATCATTGGTAATTGATGACGTTGCCCAACAGCATAGTCGTTAAAGTCATGCGCCGGCGTCACTTTCACCACGCCAGTGCCAAACTCAAGGTCAACATAATCATCGGCAATAATCGGAATTTCACGGTCGCACAATGGCAGTTTTACATGCTGACCAATAAGATGCATATAACGCTCATCTTCAGGATGCACCATTACCGCCACGTCGCCCAGCATGGTTTCTGGACGTGTTGTAGCGACAGTTAAGTGGCCGTCGCCACTAGCCAGCGGATAGTTGATGTGCCACATGAAGCCATCTTCTTCTTCTTGCACCACTTCTAAATCTGAAACGGCTGTGCCTAATTTAACATCCCAATTCACCAGACGTTTACCGCGATAAATCAGACCTTCGTTATACAAACGCACAAAGGTCTCGGTAACGGTTTTATTCAAACCCTCATCCATGGTGAAGCGCTCACGGCTCCAATCTGGTGACGTGCCCAAACGGCGCATTTGTTTGGTAATGGTATCGCCTGAGTATTTTTTCCACTCCCAGACTTTTTCGAGGAATTTTTCACGGCCTAAGTCATGGCGCGATACGCCCTGCGCATCAAGCTGACGCTCAACCACTATCTGTGTCGCAATACCCGCGTGGTCTGTGCCTGGCTGCCAAAGCGTGTTGTCACCACACATACGGTGATAGCGTGTCAAGGCATCCATGAGCGTTTGGTTGAAGCCATGCCCCATGTGCAAAGTGCCAGTGACGTTAGGCGGAGGTAGCAAGATACAGAAATTATCTTTAACCTCTGGATTCAGGCCAGCTGCATAATAGCCTTTGCTCTCCCAAAACGTATACCATTTGCTTTCAATGGTTTTGGGATCAAAGGATTTTGCGAGTGTATTTTCGGTGGTTTGCGTGTCAGTATTCATAACCATGATTTTAACACAGCATATTGCAGCTTTTGCTGTAGTCAGTCGCGGTTAAAGCCAGAATATTGCGCTAGCCGCTAAAATCATGATAACAACAGGGAATCTTACTTTTTTATACTTGCCTATGGCGTACGAGGGTGATTGTCGCCCAGCACCAACGGCCCTACTTTTTCCCAATACCGAGAAAAACGTTTCAGACGTTTCTCACTAATTTTAACATCTACAAATTTTGCTACCGGCTCCCATCTAGGAGAAAACGGCATGAGTAGCTCTTTGAGCTTACAGTTTGGTGTCTCTTGCGTCACCACCTGCCCCACACCACGCGCCATCAGCACTTCATAGGTATCACCCAGCCAAACTTCCACGCTCTCCATTTCACTCAAGCAATCTGCTACAAATTGTAATCGCTTAAGTGACCATGCGCCATGAACCTGCGGGTCAAACACAAATATCTTAGGAAATGGCTTGTACAGTAGCGCATGTGCGGCTGAGAGCATTTCATCATGTATAAATATCGCGATGGTCGGTATGCCGGAGACCGTGCGCTTAGGTAGCGGCGTTATGACATATTGCTCGGCGATTGGCGTCAGCGCCGGATTAAACAATCTATCGTTTAAAGCCTCGTAACTGGCATCGAACGGGCAATCAGCTTTACACTCAGCGCAATATTTTTCGCCTGTATATCGGCTTAAACTTTCTTTATTGAAAAAATAAGGTTTTGAACTAAAAGTAGAAGCTACCCATTGCCAAGAAAGATGATTACTTGCGCTATCGCCATCAAGTAAGTTTACCTCGAACCAATCCGCTGCTGCACGCCAGTCTATTTTGAGATGATGCACCACGTAACTGGCAAACCACATACGCGCATGATTATGCATATAACCGGTGGTAAGCAATTCGTTAACAAAGCCATCCATGCAGGGCAAACCAGTTTTGCCTTCAGTAACAAAACTACTTAACGGTAAATGACCGAGAGCTACCTTTGGCAACTCCATTTCACTGAAGATAGCATTACCTTCAGCAATCCATACTTGCCGCCAGTAATCACGCCAAGCAAATTGCAGCATCAGCTTTTCAGCCTCAGTCCCATAACGTTTTTTTACAGAATCAAAAGCCTCATTCAGAGTGATGCAACCATGACGTAAATAAGGTGATAGATGCGTAACGGCACCATTCAGAAAATTACGATTTCGGTTATAGGCAACTACATCAATACTATTAAGTTTCTTTAGAGCCTTAAGGCGTCCACCGGCCCATTCGCCAGCTAAATCCGGACCTTTAGCATCAGGGAAGTGCCGCTTAATAAAATGTAAGCGCTCATCTCTATCGCAAGGAATGCTGAGTTTTTTTGCTGAGCTCATTAAAAAATTCTCACTAATTACTGCTAGTGTACTATTTATCAACCCTAGATGCGTGGGAAATTTTCCCATATTACTTTTGTCTGCTGATGCACAAAAACTTATGTAATAATAATTATTGATATATTGTATAACTAAATTAAACATTATCACAAAGGAAAACCATGATAGAACCAATGTGGATATGGGGTGCGTTAGGCTTGGTATTGCTCGGCGTTGAAATGGCAACGGGTACTTTTTATGTGCTTTGGTTTGGCGTTGCCGCCTTATGCGTTACGATTGCAATGTGGCTATTCCCCAACATGCCAAACGCCATACAGTATGTGATGTTTGCGGCATTATCGTTAGGCTCTTTAGCGATATGGCGTCTCAATTATAAAAAAACATCAACCAATTCTCGCGTAGGGCAATCAGAGGGCGAGGAAATTGGTCGCACAGGCACAGTGATTGAAACTTGTAGCGCAAGCAAAAGTGGCAAAATCAGCTTTACGCAAGGCGTGATGGGTAGCCGCGAGTGGGTTGCTATCAGCAATGAAACGATTGAAATAGGCAGCAATGCAAAAGTAGTGGCTGTTGAAGGTAATGAATTAAGAATTGCAAAATGTTAGCTAATAATTTTCAAGAAAAAACATATCATTTAGGAAAACAACATGACCGAATTTAGTTTTGTACTAATATTTATAGCAATCGTTGCCATTATAAAAGGTGTGCGGATTGTGCCGCAGGGCGAGGAATGGGTGGTAGAACGCTTGGGTAAGTTTGCTGGCGCACTTAGCCCTGGCTTGCATGTGATTAACCCTATTTTCACCAAAGTGAGCTACAAAGTCACCACCAAAGATATTATCTTAGATGTGCCCGAGCAAGAGGTGATTACCCGCGATAACGCCGTGATTTTGGCAAATGCCATCGCATTTATTAAGGTTTCAAATATCGAGCGTGCAGTTTATGGTATTGAAAACTTTAGAGAAGCCATGCGCAATATGGTGCAAACCAGCCTACGCTCGATTATTGGCGGTATGGACTTAAATCAGGCATTGACCTCACGCGACCGCATTAAAGCGGAGCTTAAAGCCGCGATTGCAGATGAAGCACTAGACTGGGGCTTAACTGTAAAATCGGTAGAGATTCAAGACATCAAACCTTCATCTAACATGCAAGATGCCATGGAAAGGCAAGCGGCTGCCGAGCGCGAACGCGTGGCCGTAGTGACCGAAGCGGAAGGTGCAAAACAATCGCTTATTTTGAATGCTGAAGCACGTCTGGAGGCCGCTCGTAAAGACGCTGAAGCGCAAATGGTAGCCGCCCATGCCTCTGCCGAATCGATCAAACTCATCACAGAAGCGGTTAAAGAAAACAATGCCTCTGCCATGTTTTTATTGGGTGATCGCTACATTACCGCTTTGCAAAAAATATCGTCATCAACCAACAGTAAAATCGTTATGATGCCCGGTGATTTAGTCGGTGCAGTTAAAAGCTTGGTTGGCGGAAAATAAACTCGTCACCTTCCCCCTACAATGGGGAAGGAACCTTAAATTCCGCAGACACTACAAGCTGAATCTTTTTTCAGCTTGATGGTGCGCCACTCCATAGCAAGCGCATCCAGTAATAACAAACGTCCTTGTAAGCTATCACCAATACCCATCAGCAACTTTAATGCTTCAGCGGCTTGAGTCGTGCCTATCATGCCCACTAGCGGCGCAAAAACGCCATTGGTGGCACAACGCATCTCATTATCTTCTTCACCATGGTCAGGAAACAAGCAGTGATAGCACGGACTAGTATCTGAGCGCATGTCGTATACCGTAACCTGCCCTTCAAAACCGATTGCCGCGCCTGATACCAATGGTTTTTTTAACTGAACGCATAGCCGATTTAATGTGTAACGGGTAGCGAAATTATCGCTACAATCAATCACAACATCCGCCTGAGCAATCAATGCGGCAAACTCATCTTCGGTCGACTTTACACAAACCGTATTGACCTGAATAGTTGGGTTAATCTCAAGCAAAGTCTGTTGCGCAGAGACTGCCTTATTTGTACCAACGGCAAGTGTAGTATGCACAATTTGACGCTGTAAATTGGTTAAATCCACCACATCAAAATCACAAATCGTTAACGTTCCCACACCGCTCGCAGCCAGATACAAAGCCACTGGCGAGCCCAAGCCACCAGCACCTACAATTAACGCATGACTGTTAACAAGCTTTTCCTGGCCTTCATAATTGATTTGTGGCAGAAGGATATGACGGCTATAGCGGAGGAGTTGATTGTCGTTCATTAGGGTAATTGTCCAGCGGCAACCATACGATTCACGAGTATATTACTTGAAAGCCAAACTATAGCATCGTCATATTCACCATTTGGAGAAGTTGTTACAGTTGGGTCATGACTGACAAAGTCATTATTGTTGTCATCATTTGCTCTTTCGTCAGCACAAGCGGGAGGAGATGGTACTGTTGAACAATTACCAATATTTTTCCCTTTTGAAACGATAACTGCTACAGCCGTATCTGTTAAGCGAGGGACGTTACAGGCAGCTTCATTACATATTCTGAGAACTCCATTAGAACTCAGATTGAACGAATTTAATGGTAGTACTTGTCTTTGAGAAAAAGCTGGTGTTACGCGGTAAATCAACGCCTGCTCCCATGGATCTCTAGCTGGCAGGCTTAGTGTTGCCCACGGCAAGTTACCTTCTGGCGTTATGCACGTACCCGTGAGGGAGTTAAAATCTTCGATTCCATCATTTGGACGGTCATTTACACCATTATTAGCTCCAGCTACCTTATCTGGACATGGCAAGTGTTTGTTAGACAAACTGTAACCGATCAAAGCCTCTTTTGCATCTTCTAATCCTTTTCTTACTTGAGAGTAATTTTTCTGGTCAACTTGAGCGCTCAGCGGTCCTAATAAACCCGCGATAAGTAAACCCATAATGACTAATACCACGGCCATTTCGACCAAGGTAAACCCACAAACTCTTTTTAGAAAAGTCTTCATCATGGAATGCTCACCGAATGATCATTAAATACGATACCTGCCGGAGCTATACGAGTATAGATATCATTTAGTGTTGTCAGATTTTCGTCCTCAAGATAATTTATCTCCAACGACTTCTCCGCATTGTTGGTCCGCACTTGCCCGGCGACAACTCCGCCAGTAGCCGTCACTACAATGTTCTTGTTATCAATAGGAGTAATTAACGCTTGATTCAGCGTTAAAAAGCCCGTGCCATTGCAATTTAATGTCCCGTTAGTACAAGCAGGTGCTACCGAATAATGGATTAATTCACGCCAACCGTTTTCCTGAAACCAATTACTTGTTGAGATTCTTCGTAAGATAGAAGTTGCAGTCCAAGCAGGTATGGGATTGGCGGTTAACCGCCCGTGATTGCTAATAGCATTCGGGAGGCAATCCGAAGTTGCTAAAGTGCCCGCACCAAAACAAGTAGTGTCTGAAAAAGCAGATGGCCTTGGGAAAAATCTATTTCCTCCCGAAGCTATACAGACTTTAGTTGCGTAGTTTGCATTACCCACACCGCAAAAGTAGTCCAATAAAGCATTTGACACCTCTGCGACTACGCGCTTCTCGACAACTGCAAACAATTCATCATGGGTAATGCTTAGCAATCTATCGTTAAAACTGCCTGCCGCTCCAATAGTCACAAATGTATTATCTCCATCGTTATTAGAGCCCTCTAAGTATTGCACCACATTTGGCGGAGCCACAGAAGTTGGTGGTGGACGGTTTTGCCCACCTATCACAGCTCCTGGGGAGAATATGATAGCCACAGCATCGCCGGCGACCCCATCCACAGTAAGTTGTGCTGGGGTATCGCTGTTTATTGGCGAGGTTCTAAAGCCGGCAGAAATTGCATACCATAATTCTTCATTACTTCCATCCCTTAAATCACCAATTCCTAGAGATTTCCATGGTAAGCGTCCAATGGCAGGCAGAGTGCAAGTTGTGTTGGCTGTTCCCTCGGATATAGTTCCTATCGACAAAGTATTCTCTGGGCAAGGTAGTTGTCCTGGCGTAGCAGAATTTACTGACCATGCAATCAACGCCACCTTTGCCTCAGACAGTGCCGCAGCCGTTTTCTTGTCGCGCTCGATCTTCACACCACTAGCATCCAATACCGAAAACATAACGGCTGTACCCGTAAGTAAAAGAATTAGCGCCATGATGATTAAAGCACCGCCTTTTTGGGTCTGGCAATTTCTAATAGTGCGACTTTTCATCACTATCATCAATCACACCAGTCTCTTCCAAATTCAACCGTTTTGCTTTTTCTACCACGTGCATTTCTATGATTTGATTGGTTTCAGGGTCGTACATTTGACCGGCTTTTAGCTTAACATGCTTGCCATTTGCCGGGATTTTTACATCCACACCTTCTGTACTCGCGCCTTTTTTTGAAAACCCGCGTTTATTTAATCGGCCGATTTGTACATTATCCACTATGCTATCTTCTTCTATGGCTTGGTTATTGATCCATAACGTGCTTTTTGTGCCATCGCCGCGCTTGACGTAACCTTGCAGCGTGATTGGGTCTGGCAGCGCTGGCGGGGCAGCATCTGCCGTTGCTTCTGGCTGTGGATTATTTTGCGGGCTGGTGACTTTGAGCTTTTGATTCTGTCTTAAATTATCCAAATTATTGCGTTCTGCTGGGCGACTGAATAGTCGACCAAAATTATCATTAGGCGCTGCCTGTAACTGCGCCACAAACGAGCCTGTTAGCAGGCTTATAATCAAACTGAAAAGAGGTGCCAGTCGCTTCATCATAATCATCATGGGTTTGCTAAAGTTTGAACCGCTTGCGGCTCATGCATGGTCAGCCAATCAAGCTCACACTTTGCATGCAAATTAGCGATAAGCTGATTACTTACTGCACCAGCCGCATTGAGCCGAGTAATTTCGCAGTCGCGCAGCATAAAGGGCATGTTGTTCTTTGCAGCTAAGGACTCGGTTAATTGCAATATGTCACCCTCGTGTAGCATATCAAGGTCTAGCTTCATAATAGACCGATGCAATACAAATCCGCCCAAGTTTGGCGTAAAGCTTGGTTTGTAGTCCTCTTGCGGACTAATGCTGTATTTAATTCCAAATAACTTATTACTTTTGTGTTGCGCACGCAGCTCATCCACCCATTCAATCCGTCGTTCCTCACCCACAAAGCCTTTATTGATGAGCGCCTGATACTTCGGCAAATTTTCAGTAATGGTGTCCTTCTCCAGTCCTGAAGATTGATAATGTTGCCGCGCTGAGTTGAGTAAATTCTGCTGCGCTTGCAGTGTATGCTCCTGACTGCCGCTGTAGTTTTGCGCAAATATAAACAATAGCGCAACCAGAATAACCACCGCCCCTAGTATCACTAAAGGTATTTGCAGTTTGTGCCAATCTTGTTTGTTTAATTGCATGACTATTTCACCTCAGGCGTTTCAGGCGCCTTGAGTATCACTTTCAGCTTAAATAAAGCGGGTTGCTTTTGGGTAGATTGCTCATCTGCTGTGCTGCCTTGTAAATCTACATAAGAGCTCATATTTACAGGCTCTTGCAACACCGCTACTTCCGCGACTCTACGGTCTTTTTTCAAGGTTGCCACAAATTGTTTTACGCTGTTAAGCGCACCGCGGTAATCACCATTGAAGCTTGATATTTCTGCTGTAACAAAACCTAATTCACTTAATTTTGTGGGGTCTGTTGCCTGTGAGGCATTGGCTTGTGCATTGCTTGCTGGCAATGTAATCAACTTATCGTCATCTTTAATATTGCTGTTGCTGGTTAATACCCAACGCAATCTATCTAACTGCACTTCTGGCGACTGTTCTAATGCGGCACTCACTACTTGCATTACGCGCCGTGGTGATTTTGGGTAAGTGTTGATGGTTTTATCCAGCTCAACCGCCGCTTTTAAATTATCCGCACTAATCGGTGTCACAGGGAAGTTTTTAGCCACTTCATCGTAACGATGCTGCTGTATCGCCGTATCTTGCGTGGCTTGATTCAATGCTACTTTATAATCTAAGCCTTGTTTTAAGAACCAGACAGCCGCGCTTAATCCAATCACCCCCAAGACTACTGTCGCGATTTTAATCGCCTGTTTAATCTTGCTAAATTGATGTTGCTTGGTCAGTGGTTCTGGCGCCAGATTATCTACCACGTGCCCACTAGCCAGCAGCTGCATGTGTAACAACTCTGGCATTTGCTGAATCAGATTCGCCGGCAGATTCAAGCTTTTTGCAATCTGACTCAAACTAACATCGGTACACTGCAAACCTTGTTCGTCGCTAATGCCTTTGCTTATCTGCTGCGTACTGCTATCGGTGCTTACGAGTACTAAGTTTAGCGGCGTTTCACGTGTAATAAAACGCTGACTCATTAGATATAGCCGCGTTTTTTCCGTTTCAACCAAATAAAAATAGCCTAATTGATTCTCGGCAGTTGGCACATTAGGCACCAAGCGACTCATGCGTAAACGGCCGTTTTGCAAATACGTTTGTCGTAACCCTGATGACAATTTCTCACATAGTAAAATATGTGGTGCCGTCAACTTCAACTGCTTCACCAATATCTGGCTGAGCATAGGCAGCAAATAAATACCGACTAACTGTGCTTCAGCTGCCTGGATTTGTGCGACCCAGCCTTGCAAAAAGTCGTCATTATTTAATGCCACAAACAAAAATTTATCGTCTTTGCGCTTATCAGTTTCACGACTGATAAAATGTGCCGTACGGTAATCTAATCCACGATAGAACTGGTTGAGTTTGCGCTCTATAAGCTCGCGCTTAGCCGCGCCCGCAGTATGTGGAACACTCTCTAAACGGTAATCTTCTTCAACCGCATCTGCTAGCAAATACACTGGCGTGGCTGGGTATTGTTGTAAGAACTCTGCGAACGCTTCATGGCCAGCGTCATCATTTGCAAAAGTTTGACTGCTCTGTAGCTTACTGGCGTGCCACAGCCCTGCCAGTAAGCTATTGGCTGTGGCACATAACACTATTTTTTTTTGGCTACCGTTAAACATGTTTTAAATCATCTTTTAAATCTAGACCGATTAAATTTTAAGCTTGCTGAATGAGTCATACACTGGACCCAGTACGGAGTACATAATAAAGCCAAGAATGGCGCCCAACAACACGGTGAGCGCAGGCTCTATCATTTTAAGCATTTTCTGCATGGAATCATTGACGTCACGATCATAAAAATAACTGATATTCAGCAATGATTTATCTAGCTTACCGGTGCTTTCACCCACACGTATCATCCGCACCACTAACGGTGGGAATAAGCCGGCATTGCGAAAACTTTCACTCATGGAATCACCGGCGCTAATCTGCGCATGCACGCGGCTAAGCGCATCGGCCACTACGCGATTGCCTACGATTTTTTCACAAATTTTGATGGCATCTAAAATTGGAATGCCCGTTTGATACATTAATGCAAAATAACGCGCAAACCGCGCCATAATGATTTTGTGCAAAATCGGTCCGGTAACGGGCATATTGAGTTTAATCATATCGAACCGATAACGCGCTACTGGGTTGGTCTTGATAATCGTCGCCAAACCAATAAAAGCGACCACTGGCACGCTAATTAATATCCACCAATAATTGACGAACGCATTAGAAATGGCGATTAGAATTTTAGTATTTAACGGTAACTCTTGCCCCATATTGCGTAAAAATGACGTCATTTGTGGCACCAGATAGCTCATTAAAAACGCCACCGCACCTAATACCACCACCGCAACAAAGGCTGGATAGGCCAATAGCTTTTTGGTTTGTGACATCAATTCATCTTGCCAACGGATAGTTTCAAACAAGTTATTAAACACAACGGGTAATTGCCCGGTTTGTTCGCCAGCATGTATCAAGCTCACAAATACCTCGCTAAACACTTCCGGGTGTTCTGCCAGTGCTTGCGAGAGCATTTTACCGCCCTCAACCTCGGCACTTACCGCACCCAACACTTTCTGAAAAAATGGATTTGGATTACTCACGCGCAAATCATTCAAGCACTCCAGCAAGGGCACGCCCGCGCTACTTAGCTGCTCAATCTGAAAACAAAACATCACTAAGTCTTGATTGCTAACTTTATTGCGATTAAACAGACTCGTTGATTTTGTTGCAGGGCGAAAGGTGATTAAATCTAAACCCATGCGCTCCAGACGAATTTCTAAATCCACCTCATTCAGCGCGTCTATCTGCCCCATCGCTGGACGACCTGATTTATCTACCGCCTTGTAATTAAATGATGGCATGTAACCTTACGAGCCAATTTTGCTGACGTTTAATCGACTAGTGAGATCAATCACCCGCATCACTTCCGCCACGCTGGTGTAGCCTTCTAAAATACGACGCACGCCATCTTCTGCAAGCGTAATAAAGCCTTTATCCAGCGCCATTTTGTGCAACTCATCTAAATGCGCACGGCGTGAAATCAAGGAGTCGAAATCACTATCAATGCGTAGCAACTCAATAATCGCCATTCGTCCGCGATAGCCATTTTGATTACATTGCTTGCATCCTTTGGGTTTGTAGATTTTCGGCTTATCACTAGCTTTCAACTTGAGTACTTTACGCTCAAGCTCATCCGGCGTATGTGCCTCTTTACAATGTGGGCACAACACCCGTACCAAACGCTGCGCGACTACGCCTATGATATTACCCGCCATAATGTCGGGCAAAATACCGATGTCGGCTAATCGTGGAAAAGCGCCCAGAGCCGAGTTGGTATGCAAGGTACTAAATACCTGATGCCCAGTCATTGCCGCGCGAAATGCCATGGTCGCGGTATCTGTATCGCGAATTTCACCCACTAAAATAATGTCAGGATCTTGCCGCATAATAGAACGAATGCCATTAGCAAAGTCCACCTTATTAACTTCGGCGACTGAGGTTTGACGCATCATGCTCACCGGATACTCTACAGGATCTTCCAGCGTCATAATATTCACAGCTTCGGTATTCTGGTGCGACAGCAGTGAATAAAGCGTCGTTGTTTTACCGCTACCCGTTGGCCCAGTGACAATCAGTATGCCTTCTGGGCGCGTCATCATCAGGCGCAGCTCATCTAATGTTGATGATCGCAAACCCATGCGCTCCATTGGGATAATCGACTTTTCACGGTCAAGCACGCGCAATACGATATTTTCACCGTGTATTGTCGGATGCGTTGACACCCGAAAATCAATCGGCCGACCACATAAATTCATATTCAAGCGACCATCTTGCGGTGCCCGAGTTTCGGCAATATCTAAGCCACTCACGACCTTAAGCCGCACCGCAACGCCGCCCCAATAGCTTTTATGCAAGCTACGGATTTGTTGCAGTACACCATCTATTCTGTAACGGATGCGTAAAAATGAATGTTCTGGTTCAAAGTGAATATCCGATGCGCCGCGCTTAACCGCATCCATTAACAATGCGCCAACCAATCGCACCACTGGCTGGGTATACTCATCACCGCCAGCCGTTAAACTTTGATAATCGATTTCACCTGTTTCAATTTCACGCAAAATTCCATCAACAGATAGTTCATAACCATAAAACTGATCGATAAACTCTTCAAGCTGCGCTTCAGCGGCCAACACAGGTTTAAGCTGAATTTGCCCGCCCAGCATAGCGCGCAGCTGATCCAGCGCCACCACGTTGAACATATCGGCCATAGCAACCAGCATGGTTTTGCTGACCGCTTCATACGCCACAGGCAATAAATGATAACGACGGGAAAAATCTTGCGGCACCATCTGCAAAGCTTCGATATCAGCCACTACGGTGGATAAATCAATACTTTCCTGGCCTATCGTATGCGCCACGGTATCGCGCACCATGGCCTCAGTTACAAAACCCAAACGCACCAACTGGCGGCCTAAGGGCAGATCGTTTTGCTCTTGCTCAATAAGCGCGATGCGTAGCTGATCCTGACTGATCAGCCCTTGCTGCACCATCAACTCACCTAAGCGAAGTTTACGTCCTTGCGCAGCCATCTAGTATCCCAGACTAGTCAGGATAGAACCCTGTATTGATTTTAGAATTGTCATTTTATTATTTGTCATTATTATAATTATTGAAGCGCTTTGATTCTTGCCTCTAACTGCGCTCTATCCGGACTAGATGCGCCGGATTTATTCAGCAACTCTAGCGCACGCTGATATTGCTTTAAAGCGAGATTTGATTTACCCATCTGATCCAAACTAATCGCTAGATTAAACGCATAATCTGCATTATTTGGCGCAAACCGGCTTGCATTAAAAAACGCCTCTTGCGCAGATGGCCACTGACCTTGTTCAGCGTACAAATTACCCAAAGAAGCATGCAAATTTGCTGCTTCTGGTTGCTGCGCCAACATACCTTTAATGCGACTTTCCGTACCAATCGCATCTGTATGGGCTTGCGGGCTAATCATGGCAGATTGAGCAATGGTATTTCTAGGCTCAATTTCTAATACTTTTTGATACCAACCTTGTGCATCAGCATCGCGCCCTTGTCGCTGTGCAATCTCAGCCATGCCTAACAATGCATCAACATTCCGCACATCCAGCTGTAACACCTGCCGATATTGCTGCTGCGCGGAAGCATTTTCACCACGGCTAAACGCCTGATAGGCGGAAAGCAATGTTGGATCAACCCCAACTGTCTGAGCGCGGCTAATGAGCTTTATCGGCGCATGCTTAGGCAAACTTTCCGACTCTCCGCTTACGGGCATTTCATTATCTGTGAACGATTCATCACTACTACTTTTCGATTTCTTAGTCTGTGGCACATCATTTTTAGCAACACGCTTATTAAGACCAGACTCCATTGTATTCTTAGACTTAATTTCGGTTTTTACAGCGGCACCCTCAACCGCTGCCACTGGGGCTTCTTGTGGCAATGCAGCTAACGCAGCCGGCGCTGGTTGAGCTGGTGTTGCAGGCACATTCTCTATAGCTGCAACAGGTGGCTGTATTAGCGTAACTGGTTTTACCAGCACAAGCTCTGGCGCCGTTAAACGATGAAAGTAAGTATAACCTTGCAAACCAAGCCAAATCATCAAAGCACCCACAACACCAATCAACACTAATACAAATTTTGAACTTGGCGTCTTAGTGGCCTGATTTGCCACGAACACTTTAGCCGCGGCCTTTTGACTAACTTCAACAGGTTGTGTGGATGGTGATTGCAGTGTAGAAGACTCGGGCAAAGTAGAAGCAATGAGCTTTTTAACCGGCGATACAGCTTGTGAACTGGTCTTTGAAAAACCAGACTGATTATTCGCTTTATCTGAAGACTTAGCTGTGCCAACCTTAGGTTTTGCATGTTTGTTAGTCGCCGCGGGCACTTCAGTTAAACCCGCCTCTTCAGCTAAAGACAAATAACTATCTGAAAAAGAATCCGTAGCACGCGTGGTTTCAGATGATTTATTTACCGCATCTGTAGTTACAAGTTCTTCCGCTTTACTGTTATCCGCAACATTTTCCACTATCGTTTGATCAGATACCGCGACTGGTTTGTCATCAATAGGCGTCAGCTCTAAAGCTAAAGGCGCATCAGCAGCTCGCTCGCTCGCCTGCTTACCTTTTTCAGCGCTGGCTAATGCTTTAATGAGCAGACTCATATTGAAGCTTACCTCTCGCCGTCAGCATTGGGTGTTTGCTTTAACTGCTGTGTCGGAAGATATTGCTTATAGCTTGCCAATTCATCACTTTCCAAGCTGGCGTTTGTAATCACTGTTGGACGTAAGAAAATAACCAGCTCTGTTTTTTTGGCTGAATCATTTTTGGCTTTAAATGCATTGCCTATCACAGGCACATTCATCGCACCTGGGATACCGTTAGTTGTATTGGAGATGTCATCTTGCATGAGCCCGCCCAGAATAACGGTATTACCACTATTCACTTGTAACATAGATTCCATTTCGCGCACCTGTATTACTGGAATCGTGCTGACTTTTGTTATAGCGGGGTTTGGATCTTGAACGGCATCGGTCTGCCTGGCAATAGTAGGTCGCACATTAAGTGTCACGGCACTATTCTCATTGATTTGTGGTGTCACCGACATCCAAACTCCGACAGGAATTGTATGCGGAGTTGTTGTAAATGTTGTTATTGCAGGGCTTACACTAGTACCCGCCGTTGTATTAGCCTCTATCGTAAAATAAACTAAGTTATCGACCACTTTAAGAATGGCCGTTTGACTGTTTAACACCATCAACTTAGGACTTGAAAGCACTTTGGTATTACCAAATGTTTGCAACATGCGAATGGAGGCCGCCAAATCACCTATTGAGGTTGATTTATTATATCCAATCGCCATCGCTGGTGCTGCCGTTAAACTCGTCCCTAATAGGCTCTGTTGAAAAGTAAATCCACTGAGTGTGCCACCAGAACCCAAACGGCTCCAATCAACACCCGCCTGATATTGGTCGTTCAGTTTAATCTCGACAATAGAAGCTTCAATCAACACTTGGCGTTTTGCACCGGCTTGAACTCTATCAATGAACTCCTGTACGCTCTGGTGCTGGCGTTGTGTAGCCCTAACACTTAAAACCCCGGTTTCCTTATTGGCAATCACCTTTGCTGCGAATAACGTTTTGTATTCTTTCAAGCTTTTTTCTGAATTCTCATTAACGTCTCCTTGTGCACTCTGATCACCAGAACCAGTCACTCCACCTGAACCTGATCCAGTTGTGCCGGAGTTATTACCAGAATTTTTAATATTACCGCCTTCTTTAGGCGAACTAACAGTTGCACCACCGTTGCCACGACTCTGAACATCATATTGTGCTTGCAGGCGTTTATCAGTTCCCAACCGATTTACCAGCACTTCTTTATCACTTTCTTTTAAAATATCTTCAATATTAGCTAGTAAAGAAGCCCAAAAGTCGTTGGTAGATTCTGATACGACAGAAGTTGATGAAGTATTAGACCCGCCACTACCTGCTTTAGCACCTGATGCTGTATTACCAGCACTAGCTATGTTTGCAGACGCAATTTCATTAGATACGCTATCTAAACCCTTGGTTGTTCTTTTCATATTCACGTAATTAATTTGATACGTTCTCAACACAGGTGCATCAGGTGTAATAGTTAGCACATTACTCTGAATTTTATAGGTTAAATCTACTTGCCTGGATAAGCGCTCCAAAATAGCCGGCAAAGTTTGATCAACGGCATTCAAAGTCACGCGGCCTTGAATGGAGGGATGAATATCAACATTGAGTTTACTGTCGCGCGCAATGGCGAATAACACTTCTTTAACTGGGGTGTCGTACACTACAATGCTATACACTTGCTCTTTAGCCTTAGGCTTTGGCGGTGGCAAATACGTACTATTGGTGACTGGTTTTGGAATGCTGCCGATTATCGCGGGTTTGTCTGTCGCTGTATTAGCCAGTGATTGATTGCTTGCTGTGTTTTTCCCGTCAATATGGCCTTTTGACAGAGGCATCTTAGGCTCATGTGCACATGCCGACAGGCCCAAAACAACAGTCATGCACAGCAACAATAATATTTGTTTTTTGTTTACCACAGCCTATTACTCCCGACTTATTGCTCTAAGTTACATTTTTTTACATATTTTGCATAATACCGCAAAAAATACAACAAATATCTAATGAATGTTAAATTATAACAATAAGTTACACGTGTTTTTTATTGCGCAGGCTCAATATCTTTATTAATACCTGCAAATGTCCGCAAATAGGGCTTGTTATTTTTTATTTGAGCAGGCAGGCCTTTGAGTGCGGCAAGCGCATCACTACGCTGGGGAAACGCCCCATATAGAATCACCGTATACATTTCACTATTCTGTTTTTTACGGTAAAGATAAATATTGTCGATTTCTAACTGCTGACTAATTCTATCCAGTTCAGCCTTTAATTGAGCATCTTTACCTTGCTCTCCACCTACGTTTCCGTCAGTAAGTACAGATTTTATCTGTAGTGTGATGGTATTGGATGGCCCACTGAGTAACAAGCTTTTAGTCACGGCTAAACGTTTATCAACCAAAGAAAGTTGCGGATTACTTGTTATTGCAGAAGTAGTCGGAAATGTGGATATTTTCACATCCGAAGCTTTCGTCACTTCAGGCGCCGTTTTCAATGCGACTAGACTTACTGTGCTGCCTGAAGTAGCCAGATTAGCTGGCGGTATAGCTATTGCCGTGGCACCAGTCGCAGCTTGCACTTCGCCAGCCTTTACGACAAAAGACTCAACTTTTGCTGGCAACGGTCCAATGTCTCGCATTACAGCCACCGCAGGGGCCAATCTTGCTTGTTGCATTTTTTGCCACCAGCTATACGCCAAAAATACTGTCAAGCAAGCACTTAGCAGTATCGCCCATACAAAATATTGTTTGTAGTTAGCAGTTTTACGACCAAACTCACTATCTTGTATGGCGGCTTTTACATGCTTGGGTGTTACTTGATAAACATTCTCGGCAAATGCAGCTAATAATGATTTGTCAGCCAAAATATTTACGCGCCGCACCAAGCCTTCAGCTGAGACTGAAAGTTTTTTAACAGCCGCATCAGTAAATAAATGTGGTCCGTGATAGCCGGCCGTGCGTAAACGTAATATTAAATACTCACTAATATCCTTGGTTTTTAGCGGCTCTAAATGAAAGCTGTGTGTAATACGCTCGCGTAGTTGGCGGATATGCGTTTCACTCAGGTTAACATCAAGTTCAGGTTGCCCAAATAACACAATTTGCAGCAGTTTATCTTGCTTGGTTTCCAGATTCGAGAGGAGCCTGATTTCCTCTAGCGTCGCCAGCGGCATGCCTTGCGCTTCTTCAACAAAAATCACCACTTGCCGGCCTTCAGCATAGCGACTGAGTAAATGTGCCTGCAATTGCTGCATGACTTTTAGACGATCAGCATTTTTAGGCAATTTAAGTTGCAACTCAAAAGCAATGGCATGCAATACATCTTCTGGTGCCACACTTGGGTTAGCCAGATAAATACTTTCAACTTTTTCTGGCAATATGGTTTGTAACATGCGGCATAGCATCGTTTTGCCACTGCCTACCTCACCCACTACTTTAATAATTCCTTCACCGTTAGTAATCGCATATACCAGCGCATCGAGCACTGCGCCACGATTACCGCCCGAAAAGAAAAAATCAGTATTCGGGGTGATTTTGAATGGCGGCTCTTTTAAGCCAAAGTGTGGGTAATACAAATTTTTTCCGTAAGTTTTGCTGGTGCTATGTTTTAATTTTCGTCTGCCGTACTCATACGACTGTACAAAGTTGTACGATTTACATTGAGCAATTTTGCAGCTTGACTTAAATTGCCATGCGTCATTTGCATAGCCGCTTCAATGTAGGCTTTTTCCCATGTTTTTAGCACTGTATCTAGGCTCACGTTGGCTTGGCGCTGCAAATGACGTTGCGCTTGCGCCGTCATTCCAGCATCATCATTAAAGTTTAGCGGCTCATTAGTTGACTCTGGTTCAGATAAATCGAACTCAGCAACCAGTTCTTTGGCGTTCAGCGTTTTGCCTGCATATTTTGCAATTAACCGAATGACGATATTTCTAAGTTCGCGAACATTGCCTGGAAACTTATAGTCCAGCCAGCGTTGCTGTGCAGCTGTGTCCAATGAAAAAGGTGCTTGTCCAATCTGATTGGCATAAAATTCGGTAAAATGCTCACGCAATAAATGCTTATCTTCACCAAGATCTCTAAGTGGTGGCACATGTACGGCAAACACACTTAAGCGATGATACAGGTCTGATCTAAACTTTCCAGCACGCACTTCAACACGTAAATCACGATTGGTAGCAGCTACTATGCGAGCTAAACTTTTGCGCGTCTGGGTTTCTCCAATGCGCTGATACTCACCATTTTCTAGCACGCGTAGTAGTTTCGCTTGCAACTCTAATGGCAGCTCGCCAATTTCATCCAAAAATAGCGTACCTTCGCCAGCGTCCTCAAAATATCCAGTATGTGCTGCAATAGCACCGGTAAATGCTCCTTTTGCATGTCCAAATAATATTGACTCCGCCAATAATGGAGAAATCGCCGCACAATTAACCGATAAATATGGATGCATTGAACGCTTGCTTGCATAATGAAAACTTCCCGCTACCAACTCTTTTCCGCTACCGGACTCGCCTTCAATCAGCACAGGAAAAGGTGAGTCTGCAAATTGTGTAATTTGCATACGCAAGGCCTGCATAGGCAGGCTATTACCTAGCAAGCCATCATACTCTTGCTCGGCTTTAATTTCATTCAGCTCAACATCTTGTACTTTAAGCGCATTCAATAACATGTCTTTAAGCTTATCAACATCGCATGGCTTGGCAATAAAATCTACCGCACCTAACGATAGCGCACGCTTCACGTTTACATCATCGCTTTGGCCGGATAGAACATGTATTTTAATGGTGGGTGAGTGGGACAGCAGCGCAGCGATAGCTTTAAAACCTTCTTCTGGTGTGTGTGGTGACGGTGGCAAACCCAAATCAACCAAGGCCAAAGCCGGTGGGCTTTCTAGCTGCTGCAATAAACTCTTTAACTGTGTGTATGATTCAGCTACACACACTTCAAAATACTTGCTCAACACAAAATGTAAAGTGTCAGTGATTAATGGGTCATCATCAATAATCATTAAAACTGGACGTAATGCCGCCATCAATAGAACCTTTACATAAATTTATTTAACTACGCTAACCTGTATCACTATAGCCTGAAAGGCTTTATGTATCAATTATTTTGCGTATGAATTGTAAAAGTGGAGCGTTTTAAACCTAGAGAAGAATTGTGATTTTTGGGCCGCATAAGAGATTTTTCCAGCCCTACTAGACGGCCTCCCATCCATTTTTTTATAATCGGCAACAAACCTGACCAAGTACATTTCAACTGCCGCCTAACAAAAAGCCCCCACTATTTGCATAGAAGGGGCTTTTGTGCAGCAACTTAACCTAATCGTCAAGTCGCCCTATAAATAGCTTGGCAGTGACCTACTTTCGCATGCAAAAAGCATACTATCATTGGCGCTGGTTCGTTTCACGGCCCTGTTCGAGATGGGAAGGGGTGGGTCCAAACCGCTATGGCCGCCAAGCATAACTGGTGTCTCTCGTGCGCTGTTGGTTTTCACCAATTGCCTATCACAAGCAGAAATGCTGTGCGCTCAACTTGATTTTCTTCACTTGCGTGTTAATCATCAAATTAGCGTCTTAAACTTCACTAAATCACTTATCACTAAGCGCTTTAATGCAGTTTTTAACAAACAGAAGAAGTAAAGTTCAACTCATTTTCATGAGGTAATTAAATGGTGTTCTTTGATTACATTGTCTTACATTAAGTCACTATAAAATCACCTGTTATCTCGTATTGATTCGACTCTCATCTCATCAGGTCCAAGTTTTAAGGTTATAGGATCAAGCCTCACGAGCAATTAGTAACGGTCAGCTTAACGCATTACTGCGCTTCCACATCCGTCCTATCAACGTCCTGGTCTCGAACGACTCTTTAGGGGGGTTAAACCCCCAGGGAAATCTCATCTCAAGGCGAGTTTCACGCTTAGATGCTTTCAGCGTTTATCTCTTCCGGATTTAGCTACCCGGCTATGCCATTGGCATGACAACCGGTCCACCAGAGATCCGTCCACTCCGGTCCTCTCGTACTAGGAGCA
>Ga0209913_1000218_pt1 | contig 57604 bp, 41 predicted proteins | sample PersoiDNA2013203_FD_185805 | JGI IMG/M metagenome (GOLD analysis project Ga0209913, IMG submission 185805) | Permafrost soil microbial communities from the Arctic, to analyse light accelerated degradation of dissolved organic matter (DOM) -... | ecosystem: Environmental > Terrestrial > Soil >...
TCCCAGGTGAACCGGGTTTCTCCCAGCGCATGACCCCGGCTGTCGTGTTCGGTTTTGGCGATGCGTCGGCCGAGCGGGTCGTAGGTCATTTTCACGACCGTTTCTCGCCCGTTCTTCTGGCTGCGTACTTCGATCAGACGGTGTTCGGCGTCGTAGGCAAAGTGCTGCACACCTCGCGCAGCACTGCGCTTTTCGATCATTCGGCCGAAGCCGTCGTAGCGGTAACGCTTGTCCTGATAGGTCAGCAGTTTGTTATGCACCACCAGCCCTGCGCCGGGTTGTGGGCCGTCGAGCAGGTTGGCGGCGGCGTCGTAGGCGAAGGTTTCGCGCTTGCCCTGTGGGCTGTCCTGGCTGGCGATGATGCGGCCGGTGGCGTCGTAGTGCAGCAGTTCGCGGTGTTCGTCTTCCCGGCGGCCGATCAGGTTGTCGGCGGGGTCGTACTCGAAGTGCTTTTGCGCCGCTGCCGGCATCAACGAGGGCTGGCTGGCGTGGCGGCGTTGGCGGGCGCGCAGGCGGCCGCTGCGGTCGTATTCGCTGCGGGTGGTGATCTGGCCTTGGGTGCGCAGCACTTCGCGGTGCAGGCGGTCGCGTTCGAAGTCGCTGATGACCTGGCCGTCGAGGTTGAGTTGGTGCAGGTGGCCGCTGCCGTAGTACAGGCGATTGAGCCAGCGGCCGTCGGGCAGTTGCGTTTGGATCAGGTTGCCGAGTTCGTCGTAGTGATGGTTCAGGCTTCCAGCGGCGCTTTGTTCGGTAAGCAGTTGGCCCAGCGGGTCGTAGGCGAAGGCCAGCGCCTGCGTAGTCTTATCGTTGCCGGTGAAAGTGACGGCGGTGAGTTGATCCAACGGGTCGTAGGCGTATTCGGTACGGCCGTCATCGGTCACTTTCGCCAGCAAGCGCCCGACGGCATCGCGCTCCAGGCGATGCACTATGGAAGACGCCTCATTCAAGGGCACGTATTCGACAGCGGCCAGGTTATCCAGGGCGTCATAGGCATAGCGCCGCGCACTGCCGTCGAGGTCTTGTTGTTGTGTGAGACGGTCGCCCTGGTCCCAGGTGAAACGGTATTTTTCGGCGTTTTCGTTGGTCAGGGTTTGCAATCGGCCATAGGCGTCGTAGTGGAATTCGATCTGCCTGCCGTGGGCATCGACCCGCTGGCGTACCTGGCCGCGACGGTTGTGCTGGTAGAGCGTGGTGTGGCCGGCCGGGTCGGTATAGCCCACCAACTGACCGCTGACATCGCGCTGATATTGCTCAATGCGTCCGTCGGGCAGTTGGCTGCTGAGCAAGCGTCCTTGAGCGTTGTAGCTAAATTGAGTGCGCTCTCCGAGGGCGTCGGTGATGACCTGTAAATAGCCGCGCTCGTCGTAGCGAAAGTTCGTGGGGTAGCCTGAGCAATCGATATGCTCGACCAGTTGCCCGAACGGGTTCCAGCGCAGCTTTTTACTTTTGCCGGTGGCGTCGATGATTTCCACTGCCTGGCCAAAGCGGTCGTATCGATAGCGCGTTGTCTGACCAAGTGGATCGATTTCGCTGACGCAGTTGCCGCGCGGGTCGTACCGGTATTGCCAAGCCTGTCCGGCTGCATCGGTCTCCACCAACGGCAGCGACCAATGCTCCAGCCACAAGGTGGATTCGATGTGGCCCCGCGGATCTTGCGTCTCGCACAGGTTGCCGGACTCGTCGTAACCGAACTTCCACTGACCGCCCTGAGGATCGGTGGCACTGAACAACTGGCGCTCGTCATTCCATTCGAATTGCCAGGTTTGGCCGAGGTTGTCGGTGTATTCGGTGATCTGGTACTGCGGGTTCCATTGGCGGGCGCTGACCCGTTGCAAGCCATCGGTAATCCGCGTGATCCCGGCGTGTAGGTCATAGTCGAACCGGTAGTCGTCGCCCTCGTCGGTCCAATGTCGGATCACGCGCCATTCGGCGTCGTCCACACAGGCCCACTGGTAATAACAACGCAGCCCGCTGGGCCGTTGGTGCTCGACCATGCGGCGGCCGCTGTCGTAGGCAAAGCGGCGCTGTAGATGCCCCATTGCATCGCGAACTTCGGCCAGATCACCGGCGGCATCGTAGTGGTAGCTTGCTAACACTTCGCGGCTTTGATCGGGGAACAGCCGTTCAATCTGCTCGACCCGCCCGAGTTTTTGCTGGCTGTAGCCCAGCTCGATTCGTACATCATTGAAGGGATCGCGTAACTGGCTCAGGCGGCCTTGGGCGTCATAGTCGAGGAGGATGCGGTTGTCGTTGCGGTCCCCTAATTGGCTCAAGCGCAGGTGCGACGGGGTGCCTGGCGTTGGTTCGAACAGCCGATAGAGCCCGTCGACGCTCTCAATCAGCAACTGGCCATTGGCATGGCGCCGCACGCTCAGGCCTTCGCCCGCGTTGAACGCCGCGCCGCCCAGGGGGATCACGCCCATATCAATCTGCCGGGCCTGCTCGTCGGTGTAGATCAGGCGCTCGCCGCCCTCAGGATGCCCACCCATCTCGACGAAGACTTCGTAGATCACACTCCAGCCCGCGCCGAACAGGCCATCGCGGCGTTCATCCCGACTGCTGTAGTAACGCTGCCACTCGATCGGCAACAGGCCTGGCAGGGCGAAGTCCAAGTCGTCTTCACCGTCGAGAACCTTCGCGCCCGTGGCGCTGTGTACCGGGTTGGGCGAACCTGCGACCGCAGCGGTCAACGCATTGCTCACCTGACTGCTGCCCCACGACACCAGCCCGCCCACCGCCATGCACGGCAGCGTGCTGAAGAACTTCGCGCCACCGCCGCGCAACGTCAGCAGCGCCGTCACTGCCAATCCAACCCCCGGCGTCTTGCCGCTGCGAATCTCGCGAACCACCACGGGCGCTCCGCCGATGATCACATTCGGCGAAATCTGTACCGTCCCAACCTTGGCCTCGCAGGTGCTCCGATCCCCACTGCGCACGGCGGGCTGGCCGTTGATAAATACGCGACTGGAGCCCTCGGCCATGTATTGCTCTGGCATCGGCGCGTGTTTATGGCAGTCGACTTTATCGCCAGGACAAGGCACCGCGCCCAGGGCCGGAGTAGCGACTGTCGGGCGCCATAGCTGAGAGAAAAACCCTTCAGCGATATCCAGATAAGAAGGCTTACCACCTGGCGCTGCGATTACATCCGAGATTTTGCCAGCCGCCCGCGCAGCGGGTTTGCCGTTGATGAATACGTTGGGCGAACCGCTGCTGATGAAGGCGTCGATGACGGGAGGAAAAAGTGCATTGGCAAAATACTCACATAATCGTGAGAGGCCTTTATCCGCGCCGGTTTTGCTCATGCCGACGCCGACCACCGCACCCACCACGGCGCCGAGTACAACGCAGCCGAGACCGCCAGTCGCCACGGTGACACCCACCGCCGCAACGACAGCCGCTGTCGCCAAGGCCGTCACGGCCACGTTGGCGGCAATCTCCAGGACTCCGCCTAAAACGTCGGCCAGCATGGAACTGTGCAGAAGCGCATCGCCCTCGCGGGCAGCCCAAGGCGTGTCAGTCATGCGTAACGATCCGTGTCTGAAAAAGACCCGGATCAAATCACGCAGTGGTCGCCTTGCTCAGGTGAGACTTTCCGAGACGCTCGTAGGAGTACTCCTGAGGTTGATCGGCCAAACTCTCCACTCGTATGCCGAGCACCTGCAAGCGGCGGGCGTGAACGCGCTGCTGTACTGCGGTCCATGGCTGTTTGCGGGCGCAGAGCGAGGTGGAGGAGGGCGACCGGCTCTACAATAGCCTATTGGCTTACCCGGGTAGCGAACTGCTGACACAGGTCTAAGCGCTCAAGGACATGCTCATTGCACAATTCGGGTTTATAGTGCCAGACGGCAAAATAAAAGACGTCCCCCCAGGGATGAACCCGACCCCCTACGGAGCGCGCAATGCAGACTTGGTACCCGCAGATCAAACCCTACGCCCGGCACGATCTGGCTGTCGACGACACCCACACCTTGTACGTCGATGAAAGTGGCTCCCCCGAAGGCTTGCCCGTCGTATTCATCCATGGTGGCCCTGGCTCCGGTTGCGACGCCAACAGCCGCTGCTATTTCGATCCGAACCTGTACCACATCGTCACCTTTGACCAGCGTGGCTGCGGGCGCTCCAACCCCCGCGCCAGCCTGGAAAACAACACCACCTGGGACCTGGTCGCCGACCTTGAGCGCATTCGCGAGCACCTGGGCATCGACAAATGGGTGTTGTTCGGTGGCTCCTGGGGGTCGACCCTGGCGCTGGCCTACGCGCAAACCCATCCCGAGCGTGTGCACGGCCTGATCGTGCGCGGGATTTTCCTGGCTCGGCCCCAGGACATCCGTTGGTTTTACCAGGAAGGCGCCAGCCGCCTGTTCCCGGATTACTGGCAGGATTACCTTGCGCCGATCCCCCTGGACGAGCGCCACGACCTGCTCGCCGCGTACCACAAACGCCTGACCGGCAACGACCAGATTGCCCAGATGCACGCCGCCAAGGCCTGGTCCACCTGGGAAGGGCGCATGTTGGGCCTGTGCCCGAGCCCGCAGTTGATCGAGCGTTTCGCCGAGCCCCAGCGTGCGCTGTCGATCGCACGCATCGAGTGCCACTACTTCACCAACAATTCCTTCCTGGAACCCAACCAGCTGATTCGAGACATGCACAAGATCGCCCATCTGCCTGGCGTAATCATCCACGGCCGCTACGATATGATCTGTCCGCTGGATAACGCGTGGGAGCTGCACCAGGCCTGGCCGAACAGTGAACTGCAGGTTATCCGCGAGGCGGGCCATGCGGCGTCCGAGCCCGGCATCACCGATGCCTTGGTGCGCGCGACCGGCGAGATGGCGCGCCGCCTGCTGGACCTGCCGCCTGAAGAAGCATGAAGGGCCTGTTACAACGGGTGCGTGGCGCCCGGGTCGAGGTCGCGGGCGAAATAGTGGGGGCGATCGACCAGGGTTTGCTGGTGCTGGTGGCCGTGGAACCTGCGGATACCATCGAGAGCGCCGACAAACTGCTGCATAAGCTGCTTAACTATCGGGTGTTCAGCGACGACGACGGCAAGATGAACCTGTCGCTCAAGGATATCGGCGGCGGTTTGCTGCTGGTGTCGCAGTTCACCCTGGCGGCGGATACCAAAAGCGGGCTGCGGCCAAGTTTCTCCACCGCCGCGCCGCCGGCCCTGGGCGCAGCACTTTTTGAACACTTGCTGTTACAAGCGCAACAATTGCATGGCAAGGTGGCGTCAGGGCGTTTTGGTGCGGATATGCAGGTACATTTGGTCAATGATGGCCCTGTGACCTTCCTCTTACAGACATGAATGTATTAAAAACGACGTTAATGCCTAAAAACGCAGGATTTCGCTATAAATACTTCGTTGTCCCTGATGCGTTGTATCGCGGGCTACTAGATAATCGCGCGCTACGGGGATCAGCGTTGTTTGGTCCAATTTTGACTTAGGTAGAGACTTGTCCGACAGCCTCAGGGGAATCATTTTGCCCCAGGGGAGTCGGAACAATGCTCGCCAACCTGGCATATAGATAGCTGGCCGTTGGTTTTTTGATCTGTTTTCGGCGAGGGTTGCTCGTGATTGTTAGTCCCTGTAATGCACCAAAATTGTCTGCCAAACGGTTACGAAACGCACTGGTGACGGGCTCCGCCCTGTTTTGCCTGTTCGGCGCGGGTCAACTGTGGGCATTCAGTCTGGATGATGTGTCGGCCAAGGCAAAAGAGCTGGCCGGGCAGAAATACGAAGCTCCGCGCAGCAATCTGCCGAACGAATTCCGCGAAATGAAATTCGCTGATTATCAGAAGATTCGTTTCCGTAACGAAAAAGCCGAGTGGGCCGATCAGAACACCCCGTTCAAGCTGTCCTTCTATCACCAGGGTATGCACTTCGATACACCGGTGAAAATCAACGAGGTCACCGCCGACAGCGTCCAGGAAATCAAATACGACCCGACGCGCTTCGATTTCGGCGACGTCAAATTTGATCCCAAGTCCACCGAACAGTTGGGTTATGCCGGTTTCCGTGTGCTGTTCCCGATCAACAAGGGCGACAAGCAAGACGAAATCCTGACCATGCTCGGCGCCAGCTATTTCCGCGTCGTGGGCAAGGACCAGGCGTATGGCCTGTCCGCCCGGGGCATGGCGATCGATACCGCGCTGCCGTCCGGCGAAGAGTTCCCACGTTTCACCGAGTTCTGGATCGAGCGTCCAAAGCCGGGTGACAAGCACCTGGTGATCTTCGCTCTGCTGGATTCGCCGCGTGCCACCGGTGCCTATCGCCTGATCCTGCGTCCAGGCACCGACACCGTGGTCGACGTCAAGTCCCAGATGTTCCTGCGCGACAAGGTCAGCAAGCTGGGCGTTGCCCCGTTGACCAGCATGTTCCTGTTCGGTGCGAACCAGCCGTCCAAGGTCCTCAACTACCGTCGCGAGCTGCATGATTCCAGCGGCCTGTCGATCCATGCCGGTAATGGCGAGTGGATCTGGCGCCCACTGAACAACCCTAAACACCTGTCGGTCAGCAACTTCACCGTAGAGAACCCGCGTGGTTTCGGCCTGCTGCAACGCGGTCGCAACTTCAGCCACTACGAAGACCTGGACGACAACTACGACAAGCGCCCAAGCGCCTGGATCGAGCCTGAAGGCGACTGGGGCAAGGGTTCCGTCGACCTGGTAGAGATCCCGACCGCCGACGAAACCAACGACAACATCGTTGCCTTCTGGAGCCCGGAAAAACTGCCGGAAGTTGGCCAGCCGCTGGATGTCGCCTATCGCCTGCACTGGACCCTGGACGACGCCGCGTTCCATTCGCCGGACAGCGCCTGGGTCAAGCAGACCCTGCGTTCCACCGGCGACGTGAAGCAATCCAACCTGATCCGTCAGCCGGATGGCAGCGTCGCGTACCTGGTGGACTTCGAGGGCCCGGCCCTGAAGAAACTGCTGCCGGACGCGCCGGTTCGCAGCCAGGTGAGCGTGGGTGACAACGCTGAGTTGGTCGAAAACAGCGTGCGTTACAACGAGCACACCAAAGGCTGGCGCCTGACCTTGCGCATGAAGATCAAGGACGCAGGCAAGCCGACCGAAATGCGTGCGGCCCTGGTCCAGGACATCGTGCAGCCTGAGCCCGAGAAGGTTTCGACCCAAGTGCTCAAAGCCGACAAAGTGCTGGCCAAACAGCACGAGAAACAGGCGAAGAAAGACAAGGAAGCCAAGCAGCCAGAAGCTGCCCCAGCCACACCGGAGCCGATCAAGACCGAGCAAGTCCTGACCGAAACCTGGAGCTATCAGTTGCCTGCCGATGAGTAATTCTCAAGTCCAGCCAGAGACTCTGTCCGAGTATCTGGCGCACCTGCCGATGACCGCAGAGCAGCGCGCCGAACTGGCGGGCTGCACATCCTTCAGCGAACTGCACGAACGTTTGTCGTCCAAGGTGTTCGATGCGCCGGTCGACGCTGCCCAAGCGTCGGTTGGCCGCCGGTTGACCCTCAACACGGCTGAAGAGCTGCAGGACGCCGAAATGCTGGCGCTCGACGCCAGCGGTCGTGTGTGCCTCAAGGCCACCCCGCCGATTCGTCGGACCAAGGTTGTGCCTGAGCCGTGGCGCACCAATATCCTGGTGCGCGGCTGGCGCCGGCTGACCGGTCGCACCAACCCGCCGACGCCGCCGAAAGACGAACGCGTGCTGCCGGCGGCGCGCTGGCGCACCGTCGGTTCGATCCGTCGCTACATCCTGCTGACGCTGATGCTCGGCCAGACCATCGTGGCCGGCTGGTACATGAAAGGCATCATGCCGTACCAGGGTTGGTCGCTGGTCGACTTCGACGAGATCCGCAACCAGACCCTGCTGCAAACCGCTACCCAGGTACTGCCTTACGCGCTGCAAACCAGCATCCTGATCATGTTCGGGATCTTGTTCTGCTGGGTGTCGGCGGGTTTCTGGACCGCGTTGATGGGCTTCCTCGAACTGCTGACCGGCCACGATAAATACCGGATCTCCGGTAAAAGTGCCGGCAACGAGCCGATTCCGAAGAATGCGCGTACCGCGCTGGTGATGCCGATCTGTAACGAAGACGTGCCCCGCGTATTCGCTGGCCTGCGTGCGACGTTCGAATCAGTCGCGGCTACCGGTGACCTGGACCGCTTCGACTTCTTCGTGCTCAGTGACAGTAACGACGCCGACATCTGCATTGCCGAGCAGCAAGCCTGGCTCGACGTGTGCCGCGAAGCCGGTGGCTTCGGCAAGATTTTCTATCGCCGCCGTCGCCGTCGCGTCAAACGCAAGAGCGGCAACCTCGACGACTTCTGCCGTCGTTGGGGCGGTGATTACAAATACATGGTCGTTCTCGACGCCGACAGCGTGATGAGCGGCGAATGCCTGACCAGCCTGGTGCGCCTGATGGAAGCCACGCCGGATGCCGGGATTATCCAGACCGCGCCACGGGCGTCGGGCATGGACACCCTGTATGCGCGCATGCAGCAGTTCGCCACCCGTGTGTACGGTCCGCTGTTTACCGCCGGCCTGCACTTCTGGCAGTTGGGTGAATCCCACTACTGGGGTCACAACGCAATCATCCGGATGAAGCCGTTTATCGAGCACTGCGCCCTGGCGCCGTTGCCGGGTAAAGGCGCGTTCGCCGGTGCGATCCTGTCCCACGACTTCGTTGAAGCCGCGCTGATGCGCCGTGCCGGCTGGGGCGTGTGGATTGCCTACGACCTGCCGGGCAGCTACGAAGAACTGCCGCCGAACCTGCTGGACGAACTCAAGCGTGACCGTCGCTGGTGCCACGGCAACCTGATGAACTTCCGCCTGTTCCTGGTCAAGGGCATGCACCCGGTCCACCGTGCGGTGTTCCTCACCGGCGTGATGTCCTACCTGTCGGCACCGTTGTGGTTCTTCTTCCTGGTGCTGTCCACCGCGTTGCTGGCGGTGAACACCTTGATGGAGCCGCAGTACTTCATGGCGCCGCGCCAGTTGTACCCGCTGTGGCCGCAATGGCATCCGGACAAGGCGGTGGCGCTGTTCTCCACCACCGTCGTGCTGCTGTTCCTGCCGAAGTTGCTGAGCGTCATCCTGATCTGGGCCAAGGGCGCGAAAGAGTTCGGTGGCAAGTTCAAGGTGACCCTGTCGATGCTGCTGGAGATGCTGTTCTCCATGCTGCTGGCGCCGGTGCGGATGATCTTCCACACCCGCTTCGTCCTCGCCGCGTTCCTCGGCTGGGCAGCGACCTGGAACTCGCCGCAGCGTGACGACGACTCCACCCCATGGGGTGAAGCGGTCAAGCGCCACGGTCCGCAAACCCTGCTAGGCTTCCTCTGGGCGCTGTTGGTGGTGTGGTTGAACCCGAGCTTCCTGTGGTGGCTGATCCCGATCGTCGGTTCGCTGATGCTGTCGATCCCGGTGTCGGTGATTTCCAGTCGGGTCAAGCTGGGTCTCAAGTCCCGTGACGAGAGCCTGTTCCTGATCCCTGAGGAATACAATCCGCCGCAAGCGCTGCTGTCGACCGAGAAGTACACCCACGAAAACCGTTGGCACGCCCTCAACGACGGGTTTGTGCGTTCGGTGGTCGACCCGCAGCAGAACGCCCTGGCCTGCGCCTTGGCGACCTCGCGTCACCGTGAGGCGGAGCCGATCGAGTACCTGCGTGGCGAGCGCGTGCGCTATGCGTTGAAAGTCGGCCCTGCCGGCCTCACCAACGCCGAACGCCTGGCCTTGCTCAGTGACCCGGTGGCCCTGGCCCGCTTGCACGAGCAGGTCTGGAGCGAAGGGCATGCCGAGTGGTTGGGTGCCTGGCGCGAGTCGATCAAGTCTGATCCCCACGCGCCATTGCTGCCGTTGCAACCGCTGTCGTCCCAGGCTCAACCGGCCTGATTCAGACGCCCCCGAGGGTTCTCCTCGGGGGCATCTCAAGCGCTGGTCCTACAGCGTTTCCCGCTTCTTCCTTTGCACCCTAACTCCTTGTTATTTCGAAACAAAAGTCCCCGGTTCGGGGCGTATTGCCGTGCCTGTGTCTGAGTTAGCATCGCCCCCCGAAATTTGACTCGACCACAGGGGGATTCATGATCAAAAGGTATTGTTCTGCATTGCTGATGGGCGCTGTCGCATTGATTCACGGTGGTCTGGTGCAGGCCGGCGCGCTGGACGACGCCGTTCGGCGTGGCGTGCTGAAAGTGGGCACCACGCCCACCTACGTGCCATTCGAGATGACCGATAAACAGGGGCGTATCGTCGGTTTTGAAGTCGATTTGCTCCAGGCGATGAGCCGCGCCCGGGGGGTTGAGCTTGAGCTGGTGGCGGTGCCGTACACCGAGTTGCTATCGGGGCTGATGGCGAGGAAGTTTGATCTGATTGGCAGCGGCATGACGGTCACGCAGGAGCGCAACCTCAAGCTGAATTTCAGCGACTCCTTTATCGTGGTCGGCCAAACGGTGTTGCTGCATCCCCGCCTCGCCGGCAAGGTTGCCAGCATCGAGGACCTGGACGAAGCCGGCTACCGCATCGCCACCACTGAAGGCACTACCGCAGAGGCTGCGGCGCGACGATTCCTCGGGGCCGCTCGGCTAAGCAGTTTCGCGACGCCGGAGGAAGGGGTACGCCAGGTGGTGATCGGTGCGGCCGATGCGTTTATCCATGACGCGCCCTACAACTTGATCGCGATGACTCGGCCGGAAAACCAGGCATTGCTGGCGCTGGAGCAACCCTTCACCTACGAGCCCCTGGCGTTCGGCCTGAAAAAGGGCGATTACGACAGCCTGAACTGGATCAACCATTTCCTCAACCAAGTGGCCCAGGACGGCACCTACGATCGGCTGTACGACAAGTGGTTCAAGGACACCGACTGGATGGCGGAGGTCGATTGAAAGTCATAAGTGCTTACACATCAACCAATTGCCTGAGCCGGGCGATGAGGTGTCTATCCCTGCGCTTCTGCGCGGCGCTGTAGGGATATTCCGACATACCTCGACAACAATTACCCGTGAAACCTTTGTGCCGGGCAGCGAGTGGGTTAGGATCGCTCCCCGAAATGGTGCAGCCCTTTTGCGCGCCGACCTCATAAGAATCGTCCAGGGGACTTGATGATGAAAAAGTATCTTTCGATGCTGCTGCTTGGCGTCACCGCGCTGGTCGCGGCCAATGCGGCTCAGGCCGGTGCCATCGATGATGCGGTCAAGCGCGGCACGCTGAAAGTCGGCATGGACCCGACCTACATGCCGTTCGAAATGACCGACAAGCGCGGTGAAATCATCGGCTTCGAAGTCGACATCCTCAAGGCCATGGCCAAGTCCATGGGCGTCAAGCTGGAGCTGGTGTCCACCGGCTACGACGGCATTATCCCGGCCTTTCTCACCGGCAAGTTCGACATGATCGGCAGCGGCATGACCCTGACCCAGGAACGCAACCTGCGCCTGAACTTCAGCGAACCCTTCATCGTGGTTGGCCAGACCCTGCTGATTCGCAAGGACCTGGAAGGCACCATCAAGTCCTACAAAGACCTGAACGACGAGAAATACCGCCTGACCTCCAAGCTCGGCACCACCGGCGAGATGGTTGCCAAAAAGCTGATCTCCAAGGCCAAGTACCACGGCTACGACAACGAACAGGAAGGCGTGCTGGACGTGGTCAACGGCAAGGCCGATGCCTTTGTGTATGACGCGCCGTACAACGTCGTCGCCGAGAAGAAAGTCGGTAACGGCAAGCTGGTGTTCCTCGAAGAACCCTTCACCTTCGAGCCGTTGGCCTTCGGTCTGAAGAAAGGCGATTACGACAGCATCAACTACATCAACAACTTCCTGCACCAGATCAAGAGCGACGGCACCTACGATCGTATCCATGACAAGTGGTTCAAGAGCTCCGAGTGGCTCAAGGACATGGAATAAGGCTGGCTGAATACCGAGTCGCGCCTATCGCGAGCAAGCCCGCTCCCACACTCGACCGAGTTCCAGCATGAGAATGCGGTCAACATGTGGGAGCGGGCTTGCTCGCGATGGCGGTATGACAGGCGACACACATCCCGGAACCTGAAATGAAACAGAAAAAAGCCCAATGGCCCTGGCACCTGCTGACCGTGGTCGTGCTAGTCGGCCTGGCTGGCGCCTTGTACTACGCCACGTCGCTGATGTCCTACGAATGGCGCTGGAACCGCGTGCCGCAATATTTTGCCTATCAGGCCGAAACGTCCGAGCGCGCGGCGGATGTGTCTACCGTTGTCGAGTTGGTGCGCAAAGGCGATGTGGCTGAAGTCACCCTGCGCAACGATGCGGGCACCGAGCAAAAGCTCACCGTGGCCGACAACAGCCTGCAAGTGGCACGTGGCGATGACGTGGCCGAAGGCGATGTAGTCGGCGTGACCCGGCAGTGGGCGCTGGGGCCATTGATGTGGGGCTTATGGACCACCTTGTGGCTGTCCGTGGTGTCCGGGGTCCTGGGCTTGGCGATCGGCCTGGCGACGGGTTTGTGCCGGCTGTCCAGCAACCCGACCTTGCGCGATCTGTCGACGATCTACGTCGAACTGGTGCGCGGCACCCCGCTATTGGTGCAGATCTTCATTTTCTATTTCTTTATCGGTACGGTGCTCAACCTGTCCCGGGAGTTTGCCGCGATCGCTGCGCTGTCGCTGTTCACCGGGGCCTACGTGGCGGAAATCGTCCGAGGCGGTGTGCAGTCGATCACCCGTGGCCAGAACGAAGCCGCGCGCTCGCTGGGCTTGAGTGCCGGCCAGTCGATGCGCCATGTGGTGCTGCCGCAGGCGCTCAAACGCGTGCTGCCGCCCCTGGCCGGGCAATTTATCAGCCTGGTGAAAGACACCTCGCTGGTGTCGGTGATCGCGATTACCGAGCTGCTCAAGAGCGGCCGCGAAGTCATCACCACCTCGTTTTCGCCGTTTGAAATCCTGTTCTGCGTGGCAGGCCTGTACCTGTTGATCAACCTGCCGCTGTCGAAAATGGCCAGCCGGCTTGAGCGGAGGCTCGCGCAAAGTGATTGAAGTCCGCGATCTGGTAAAAGTCTTCGACACCCGTGGCCAAGTGGTGCGCGCGGTGGACCACGTCACCACCCAGGTCGCCAAGGGCGAAGTGCTGGTGGTGATCGGTCCGTCTGGCTCGGGCAAGTCGACCTTCCTGCGCTGCCTCAATGGCCTGGAAGCGTTCGATTCGGGTTCGGTGAGCATCGACGGCCTGCAACTGGCTGATCCGAAAACCGACGTGAACGCCTATCGCCGCGAAGTCGGCATGGTGTTCCAGCACTTCAACCTGTTCCCCCACATGACGGTGCTGGAGAACCTGTGCCTGGCGCAAAAAGTCGTGCGCAAGCGTGGCAAGAAAGAGCGCGAAGCCAAGGCCCTGGCGTTGCTGGAAAAGGTCGGCATTGCGCAAAAGGCCAACGAGTTTCCCTCGCGGCTGTCCGGCGGCCAGCAGCAGCGGGTAGCGATTGCCCGCGCCCTGGCGATGGAACCCAAGGTGATGCTGTTCGACGAGCCCACCTCGGCCCTCGACCCGGAAATGGTCGGCGAAGTGCTCGACGTCATGAAAACCCTGGCCCTGGAAGGCATGACCATGGTCTGTGTCACCCACGAAATGGGCTTTGCCCGTGAAGTGGCGGACCGGGTGCTGTTCTTCGACCATGGCAAGCTGCTTGAAGACGCGTCCCCGGCCGAGTTCTTCGATGCGCCGAAAGACCCGCGGGCCCAGGCCTTCCTGCGCCAGGTGCTGTAATCACGCTCACGCTATGGAAGGTTAAAGTCGGAACTTGCTGACAAGCGTCTGTAGGTCCAGGCTCAACTGGGTCAACTGAGCGCTCGCTGCCGCCGTTTCTTCACTGGCGGCGGCGGTTTGCTCGGACACATCGCGCACCTTCAATACACTGCGATTGATCTCCTCGGCCACCGCGCTTTGTTCCTCGGCGGCGGCGGCAATCTGCGGGTTCATTTCCTGGATGACCGACACCGTGCGGGCAATCGCCGCCAGGGCGTCGCCGGCGTCGCGGGTCAAGCCGACGCTGTTGTCCGTCAGGCTGCGACTGCTGTCCATGATGTCCGCCACCTGTTGGGTGCCGGAATGCAGGCTGAGGATCAGTTCTTCAATTTCCTCGGCCGACTCCTGGGTGCGCCGGGCCAGGCTGCGCACTTCATCGGCGACCACCGCAAAACCTTCTCCGGCACTGCCCGCGCGCGCGGCTTCGATGGCGGCGTTCAACGCCAGCAGGTTGGTCTGCTGGGACACTGATTTGATCACGTCCAGCACACTGCCTATCTTTTGGCTCTCTTGCTGCAACGCCAGCATTGCTCGGCTGGAGAGGGCCATTTCACTGGCCAGGTGGCCGATCTGTTCAACGGCCTGTGCAACCACCTTGTCGCCGACACTGGTCTGTTGGTCGGCTTCACCCGCCGCGATCGACGCTTGTTCGGCATGCCGCGCGACCTCCTGGGCGGTGGCGAGCATTTCATTCATCGCCGTGGCGACCTGATCGGTTTCGTCCTTTTGATTGTTGACGCCGGCGCGGGTCTGTTCGGTGACGGCCGACAACTGCGTGGCCGCACTGGCGATTTGCCGGGCGCTGTCGCCAATGCCGCTGATCAGGCCGCGCAGGTTGCGGGTCATCTGCCCGATGCTCTGCTGCAACTGGCCCAGTTCATCACGGCGCTCCACGGCGGGGTTTTCGCTTAAATCGCCCGCTGCGATGCGGTTGGCGGCGGCCAAGGCTTCACGCAACGGCAGGGTGATCTGCCGGGCGATCCACCAGGCGGCCAGGGCGCCGAGCAGCAGAGCGGCAAGCGTGACGCTGACCAGCAGTGTTCGGGTGTGCTCCGCTTCCCGGTCGCGCTTGAGGATCTGGCCCTGGCTCACCAGGTCACTTTGTTCGAGCAACTGGTTGAGTTGCTGTTCAAACCGGTTCTGCGCGGTTTCGGTCGTGACTTGGGTCTCCTTGAGTTTGATCAGCAGGGTGCGATAGGTGGCCAGATCCGTTGTGAGCACGACAGAGTCGACGGGCAGGCTTGTGACGGCGGCTTGAGCGATATCCAGGGCGTCGAGGGTCTTGCCCACCGCTTCGGCGTAGGCTTGCAGCGACTCGGCGGCCCAGGCGGGGCTCTGGGCGCGATCTTCGGCCTGTTCCATGGCTTGGCGCAGGCTCTCGATGGCGTCGAGGGCCTGCTGGTCTTGCTGGTCAGGCAGTTCGCTGGCCAGTTGCGCGAGGGTGTCGCTGGCTTGCAGGGCGATCTTATGCAGCGGCGGCCGGGTGTTTTCCCGTTGTTCGATCAAGGGCGGCAATTCCATTAGCGCCGCTTTGAAGCTGGCCACGAGACGCTCCGCTTCCTTGAGGCGCCGCAGGTCGGTCGGATCAATGACGTGCTGTGACAGGTAGTCGAGATGCTGGTCGATTTTTTCGATCTGCTGCGCCATTTTCCCCAGGCTGGCGGTGTCCGTGAGGGTTCGGTAAACGACGCGGTCGGCGCGCATCGCCTCAGCGTCGGCCGCCAGTTGGCCCAGCACCGTCAGGTTGCTGGAGCGGAACAGTGCGGCATTCAAGGCCTGCCAGCCGGTCATGGCAATGATGAAACTGAGGATCAGTACCTGGCCAAAGCCCAGGGCGAGTTTGAGTCGGACGCTGGCGTTGACCAGCAAGTGGGTCAGCCGAGGAAACATGGTGAACCTCCAAATCTGAAAAAGCGCTGCGCAACAATGCAAACGCTAAATCGATTTGGGGTGAGGGCGGGCTGATAAGTGCGTAGGAAATTTCACAAGTTGCTGAAGTGCGGCGACCCGGATGGCTCGCCGCCCAGCGCCGGTCAGATGCGGAAGCGCCCGACCAGGGTTTGCAGGTAGATGCCCAGGCGCGCCAGTTCGGCGCTGGAGGCGGCGGTCTCTTCACTGGCCGAGGACGTTTGCTCCGACACATCGCGCACGTTCAGTAGGCTGCGGTTGATCTCTTCGGCCACGGCGCTTTGTTGCTCGGCGGCGGTGGCAATCTGCGCGTTCATCGCCTGAATGGTCGACACGGTGCGGGTGATGTTATCCAGGGCGCTGCCGGCGCGGCGAGTCAACTCGACGCTGCTGTCGGTCAGCCCGCGGCTGTTGTCCATGATGGTTGCCACCTGCTGGGTGCCAGCTTGCAGGCCGCCGATCAGCTCTTCGATCTCTTCCGTGGATTTTTGCGTGCGTTGAGCCAGGCTGCGCACTTCATCGGCCACCACCGCGAAGCCACGCCCGGCTTCACCGGCTCGCGCCGCTTCAATCGCAGCGTTAAGCGCCAGCAGGTTGGTTTGCTGGGCCACCGACTTGATCACGTCGAGCACGCTGCCGATCTTGTCGCTTTCGCGCTTGAGATGGCCCATGGCCTCGGTGGAGTTGCCAACCTCAGTGGCCAGGCGCTCGATCTGGGCGATGGCTTCACCGACCACCTTGTCGCCTTCGCGGGCCTGCTGGTCCGCCACCAAGGCAGCTTCGGAGGCTTCCTCGGCGTTGCGCGCAACTTCCTGCACGGTCGCGGCCATTTCATTCATGGCGGTGGCGACCTGGTCGGTCTCGATTTTCTGATTGTTGACCCCGGCGCTGGTCTGTTCGGTGACCAAGGACAATTGCTCGGCGGCGCTGGCGATCTGGGTGACGCCGTCGCTGATGCCGCCGATCAGTTCGCGCAGGCCCACGGTCATGCTTTGCATGGCGCGTTGCAGTTGGCCCAGCTCGTCCTGGCGCGTGGACGTCAGGTCGTGGCTCAGGTCGCCCGAGGCAACGCGCTCGGCCACTTTGAGGGTCTGATTCAGCGGGATGACGATCTGGCGCGTGATCGCCCAGGCTGCCACCAGGCCAAAGACCAATGCCAGTGCGGTGGCGAGCAGCAGCAGGTACTTGGCCTGGGCGGCATCGGTGTCGCGCACCGCAGTCTGGGAAAGCGTGAGTTTATCGCTGCGGTTCAGCAGGATATCGCCTTGCGCGCTCATGATTTTGAGTGCGACGGCGGTGGCCACCTGGGAGTCGCGGAACTGGCTGACGGCGGCGCGATAGGCTTGCAGCGAGACACTGGCCTGCTGCAGGTCGGCCTGGTAGTGCGCCGGCAATGAGCCTTGCAGTTCAGTGATCTTCTTCAGGGCGTTGTCGATGGCGTCGAGCGCAGGTTGCTCAGCCTCGACCTTGCCGCTGTAGGTGTAGCCGCGAACCTGGAAGCGCGCTTGCTGGATCAGCTTGCTCAGGTCGACCACGCTATTGAACTGGGTGACGCTGTCGCCTTGCAGCAGGGACTTCTCGACTTCATTCACCTTGAGCACGGCATTGTCGGCGGTATTGCCCAGCTTGCTGCGCGCATCTTCGCGGTTGGCGCCGGCTTGCGCCATATCGTTGAACGCGCGCTTGTATTGGTCCACGGCGGCCAATTGCTCATCGACCAGGGCGATGTCCGTGGGATTTTTGATCAGTGTGCGGGCGGTCTTCATGCCGCTGTCCAGCCGGTTCAGCAGGTCGCTGACGGCTGCCGTGCCTTGTTCGCCACGGCGCATTTCATAGTCCAGGCGGGCGATACGCAGGTCTTTGGTCAAGACATTGAGGCTGGAGATATACCCCAGTTTGTCGCCGCGGCTGGTCACATCGCCCAGGCCGGTCCAGCCGGTGAAGGTGATCAACAAGGTAAGGAGCAACACCAGGCCAAAGCCTACGCCCAGCTTGTGGTTGACGCTGACATTCCCCAGCTTTTCGGCTAACCAACGATACATGCAGCGAACTCCCGCGGAACAAGGCTTGGACTTATTCGAAGGTTATCGGCAGCACAGCAAGAATCTGTAGGAGTAGGGCAGTTAGAACAGCCGTGCGAGCAGGGCGGTAACGGCGGTTTCCACCCGCAGGATGCGCGCACCCAGTTGCACCGGTTGCAAGCCAGCCTTGCTCAGCAGATCGACCTCGTAGGGAATCCAGCCGCCTTCGGGGCCGATAGCCAAGGTCACCGGCTCATCCAGCCCGCGCGGGCAGGGTGGGTAATCGCCGGGATGGCCGATCAGGCCAAGGGTGCCTGCGGTCAGAGCGGGCAAGCGGTCTTCGACGAAGGGCTTGAAGCGTTTTTCGATGATGATCTCGGGCAGCACCGTGTCCCGCGCCTGTTCCAGGCCGAGGATCAATTGCTCGCGAATCGCCTCGGGCTCCAGGAAGGGGGTTTGCCAGAAGCTCTTTTCCACGCGGTAGCTGTTGAGCAGCACTACCTTCGGCACGCCCATGGCGGCGACGGTTTGCAGCACTCGGCGGAGCATTTTCGGGCGGGGCAGGGCCAGCAACAGGGTCAGCGGCAGTTTGGCCGGCGGCGGCAGGTCGAAGGCCACTTGCAGCTCGGCTTCGTGGGCTTCCAGGCGCAGCAATTGTGCATTGCCCATCAGCCCACCGATGCGCCCGACCCGCAGGTTGTCGCCCACCGTCGCGCGGTGGACGTCCTGCATATGCACCAGGCGCCGGTCACGCAGGACCACCCGGTCGGCCGCGATAAAGTCGGCCTCTTCAAGCAGCAGCAGGTTCACGGCTGGGTCGCTGGCGGCTGGTCGTTGTCGTCGGCGGCTTGGTCGTCGGGGTGTTCGCCACGCTTGGTGATCAGGCTGCTGAACAGGATGCCGATCTCGAACAGCATCCACATCGGCACGGCCAGCAGGGTCTGGGAGAAGATGTCCGGCGGGGTCAGGATCATGCCGACCACGAAGCAGCCGATGATCACGTAGGGGCGGACCTTCTTGAGGTATTGCACGTTGACCACGCCGATCCACACCAGCAACACCACGGCCACCGGGATTTCGAAGGCCACGCCGAAGGCGAAGAACAGCGTCATCACGAAGTCGAGGTAGCTGGTGATGTCGGTCATCATCTCCACGCCGGCCGGGGTGGCGGCGGCGAAGAACTTGAAGATCAGCGGGAACACCAGGAAGTAAGCGAACGCCATGCCGGTGTAGAACAGCAGGATGCTCGACACCAGCAAGGGCACCGCGATGCGCTTCTCATGCTTGTACAGGCCGGGGGCGATAAAGCCCCAGATCTGGTGCAGGATCACCGGGATCGCGAGGAACAGCGAGACCATCATCGTCAGCTTCAACGGCGTGAGGAACGGCGACGACACGTCGGTGGCGATCATCGTCGCGCCGGCTGGCAGGTAATGGCGCAGTGGCGTGGAGACGAAGGTGTAGATCTGCTGGGTAAAGGCGAACAGCCCGGCAAAGATCACGAAGATCGCCGCCACGCAACGCAGCAGGCGGGTACGCAGCTCGGTGAGGTGCGAGACCAGCGGCATGTGCTGGTCGTTTTCCGGTTTATCAGCGCTCATGGGGCTCGCGGCGGCAATGTAGGGTCATGGGGAGCGGGCGCCGCGATGGGCGCCGGCGCTGGCTCGGTTGGAGCGGTCGGGGTGGCGGGCGTTGCTTCAACAGCGGGCGTGGGCGCGATGCTGTGCTCGGCCACGGTCGCCACCGGCTTGGCCTGCTCCTGCACCGGCGTCAGAATCTTGCGCGCTTCCTGCTCCAACGACAGGATGTGTTCGTTGTGCAGTTGGCGGCGGATTTCGTCGGCGCCGATTTCCCGTTCAACTTCCTGTTTGATGGCGTTGAAACTGCGTTTCAGGCGCCCGATCCACAGGCCAGCCGTGCGCGCGGCACCGGGCAGGCGTTCCGGCCCCAGGACCAGCAAGGCCACGAGGCCGACGAGCAGCAGTTCAGAGAAGCTGATACCAAACATTAGTCAGTGCTCACGAGTCTTTGCGGATCGGCTCTTCGACTTTTTCAGCCTGCACGTCGAAGGTACGACGCTCGGTGATCGGCTGGGCTGCCTGCGTGTGGACCGGTTGGACCGGTGGCGCCGGGTTAGCGGCGGGGTCGGCCGGCTTTTCGTCGTCGTTCATGGCCTTGCGAAAGCCCTTGATCGACTCGCCCACGTCGGTGCCGAGGTTTTTCAGTTTCTTGGTGCCAAATACCAAAACGACCACCACCAGAATGACGATCCAGTGTTTCCAGTCAAAAATGCCCATGCTGCAATTCCTCTGTAAAAGTTATTCAGGCGGACGGGCGCGAGGCCTTTTCGACATGCCCGGACAAGCCGAAGCGACGGTCCAGTTCATCCAGCACGGCCTGCGGATGCTGCCCCAGTTGGGCGAGCATGACCAGGCTGTGGAACCACAAGTCGGCGGTTTCGTAGATCACATCGCTGCAGTCGCCGCTGATCTCGGCATCCTTGGCGGCAATGATGGTCTCGACGGATTCTTCGCCGAGTTTTTCCAGGATCTTGTTCAGGCCTTTGTGGTACAGGCTGGCGACGTAGGAGCTTTCGGCATCCGCGCCTTTGCGCTCTTCCAGCACCTGGGCCACACGGTTCAGGGTATCGCTCATGTTCAGTGTCCTGCCGAGTAAATGGCGTGCGGGTCTTTGAGTACCGGCTCCACAACCTTCCACTCGCCGTTCTCGAACACGCGATAGAAGCAGCTGTGGCGGCCGGTGTGGCAGGCGATTCCGCCGATTTGCTCGACCTTGAGGATCACCACGTCGGCGTCGCAGTCGAGGCGTATCTCGTGCAGGGTTTGTACGTGCCCGGACTCTTCGCCCTTGCGCCACAGTTTGCCACGTGAACGTGACCAGTAAATGGCGCGCTGCTCAGCGGCGGTGAGGCTCAGGGCCTCACGGTTCATCCAGGCCATCATCAGCACGCGCCCGGTCTTGTAGTCCTGGGCAATGGCCGGCACCAGGCCGTCACTGTCCCACTTGATCTCGTCCAGCCAGTCTTTCATCTTCGGCTCCGGCAATTTGCGACAGTGTATAACCGGATTGGCTACCGACGCACGATCAGATAAACACCCACGGCGACCATGAGGCCGGCCGGCCAGTGGCCCAGTTGATTCAGCGGCCCGCCGATGGCCAGCATCACCCCGCCAACCAGATGCGCGGCGCCCAGTAGGCGCAGGAGCCAGTCGTCTTTGCGCGTCTGCCACGGCGGCGGCGGGTCCTTGGCGTGGGGCTGGGAGATACGCTCCAGCAGGTCGCGGGTCATTTTGGCCAGGTGCGGCAGTTGTTCCACCTGGCTCTGCAGGTTGCCCAGCAGGGTTTTCGGGCTGACCCGTTCGCGCATCCAGCGTTCGAGGAATGGCTGGGCGGTGTTCCACAGGTCGAGGTCGGGGTACAACTGGCGGCCCAGGCCTTCAATGTTCAGCAGGGTTTTCTGCAGTAGCACCAACTGCGGCTGCACTTCCATATTGAAGCGCCGCGCGGTCTGGAACAGGCGCATCAGTACCTGGCCGAAGGAAATATCTTTTAGCGGTTTTTCGAAGATCGGCTCGCACACGGTGCGGATCGCCGCTTCGAATTCATTGAGCTTGGTTTCTGCTGGCACCCAACCCGAATCGATGTGCAACTGCGCCACGCGACGGTAGTCACGCTTGAAGAAGGCGAACAGGTTGCGCGCCAGGTAGTCCTGGTCTTCCGGGGTCAGGCTGCCGACGATGCCGCAGTCGATCGCAATGTACTGCGGGCTCCACGGGTTGATGGTGCTGACGAAGATATTGCCGGGGTGCATGTCGGCGTGGAAGAAACTGTCGCGGAACACCTGGGTGAAGAAGATCTCCACGCCGCGCTCGGCGAGCATCTTCATGTCGGTGCGCTGGTCGGTCAGGGTCGCGAGGTCGGTGACCTGCACGCCGTAGATGCGCTCCATCACCAACACTTTAGGGCGGCACCAGTCCCAATACACTTGCGGCACGTACAGCAGCGGTGAGCCTTCAAAGTTGCGCTTGAGCTGGCTGGCGTTGGCCGCTTCGCGCAGCAGGTCGAGTTCGTCGTAGATGGTTTTTTCGTAGTCGGCGACCACGTCCACCGGGTGCAGCAGGCGCGCGTCGGCGGAGAAGCGTTCGGCGGCGCGGGCGAGAATGAACAGCCACGCCAGGTCCTGGCCGATGATCGGTTTGAGACCTGGGCGAATCACCTTCACCACCACTTCTTCGCCGGTCTTGAGCTGCGCCGCATGCACTTGCGCCACCGAGGCCGAAGCCAGGGGCTCGACGTCGAAACGGCTGAATACGTCGCTGATCTTCTTGCCCAACTGCTCTTCGATCAGCTTCATCGATTGCTGCGAATCGAACGGCGGCACGCGGTCCTGCAACAGCATCAACTCGTCGGCGATGTCTTCGGGCAACAGGTCGCGACGAGTCGAGAGGATCTGCCCGAACTTGATAAAGATCGGCCCCAGATCCTGCAAGGCCAGGCGCAGGCGCGTGCCACGGCTCAGGTCCAGCGGCTTGCGCGGGAACCAGCGCCACGGCAGCACGTAGCGCACGGCCAGCAGGAACCACGGCAAGGGCAGGGCGAACAGCAGGTCATCGAGGCGGTAGCGGATGACGACGCGCTGGATACGGAACAAACGGCGGACGGCGAGCAGCTTCATGCGTTATCGCTTGGATCAAGGGAACGGCTCAGGCGCTCGAAGCGGGCCTCAAGGCGTTCCAGGTCGATTTTGGCCTTGTCGAGTTCACGAAAGCGCGCTTGCGCTTCCCGTTGTCCGACCAGGGTGCGCGATTCTTCGCTCAGGTATTCGGCGAGGTTCTGGTTGAGGCTGGCGAACCCCTGCTGGTACCAGCGCGTGCGGCTGCGCAGGTGACCGCTGATCAACTGGGTGGCCACGGGGCCGATCCAGCGCGACAGTTCATATTCCCAGTCCAGTTCCAGGTCTTGCAGCACGGCGGCCAGGTCCATCAGCGCCGCGCTGTCGCCTTCCAGCGCCACTTCGGGGCTGTGGAGGATGGCGGTCTTGTTGCGGCTCAGCGCCAGGTGCAACAGGCTCGAGGCCGGCGCACGCAGGGTGCAGTCGGCCTCGGCGGCCCAATGGGTCGCGAGTAATAGGCCTTCATCGCTGGGCAGGATAAACAGCTGCAAGGCCGGGCTCGTGCAGTCGACGGCGATGATCTTGCCGTTCAAGTGCGCGAGCCGCGCCAGGGCGGTGCTGTCCAGGCGCAGCACCCGGTTGACACCGAGTTCGACGCTGGCGAGCAGGCCTTGGAACAGCATCAGGGCTTGATGCCGCGGTGCAGGGCGACGATGCCCGAGGTCATGTTGTGGTAGGTCACGCGGTCGAAACCGGCGTCCACCATCATCGACTTCAGGGTTTCCTGGTCGGGGTGCATGCGGATCGACTCGGCCAGGTAGCGATAGCTCTCGGCGTCATTGGTGATCAGCTTGCCCATCAACGGCATGAAGGCGAACGAGTAGGTGTCGTAGACCTTGGACATCAGCGCGTTGGTCGGTTTGGAGAACTCCAGCACCAGCAGGCGGCCACCGGGCTTGAGCACGCGCAGCATCGAGCGGATCGCGTCTTCCTTGTGGGTCACGTTGCGCAGGCCGAACGCGATGGTCACACAGTCGAAATGGTTGTCGGGGAACGGCAGCTTTTCCGCATCGGCCTGGACGAATTCGATATTGCCGGCCACGCCTTTGTCGAGCAGGCGATCACGGCCGACCTTGAGCATCGAACCGTTGATATCCGCCAGCACCACCTGGCCGGTCGGGCCGACGAGCTTGGAGAACTTGGCCGCCAGGTCGCCCGTACCACCAGCGATGTCCAGCACGCGGTTGCCAGTGCGTACACCCGACAACTCGATGGTGAAGCGCTTCCACAGGCGGTGCATGCCGCCGGACAGCACGTCGTTCATCAGGTCGTACTTGGCCGCAACGGAGTGGAACACTTCAGCGACTTTTTCCGCTTTCTGGCTTTCCGGGACGTTCTTGAAGCCGAAGTGAGTGGTGGGTTCGGCATCGCTGCCTTTGCGCTGATCAGTCATATCGCTGTCACCAAAATTGAATGCGGGACATGATAATCCCCAAGGCCTGCTTTGTCTTGGCAAGGCTGAAGGTAAGATAGGTGCTCACCGAGACCTTTTGCCGCATGGCAGGTGTTCAAGTCGTTATAAAGAGGAGTCATCGCAATGGCCCGTATCACTGTTGAACGTGCGCATTCCCTGGGTAAAGAAGGCGCACGGGCGAAGGCCGAGAAGCTGGCACAGAAACTCCAGGATCAATATGGCCTGCAGCCTTCGTGGTCTGGCGATACGTTGAACCTCAAGCGTTCGGGGGTTAAAGGCACGGTGTTGGTCGCCGATGATCTGTTGCGTATTGATGTGGAGCTGGGCCTGTTGATGTCGGCCATGAGTGGCACCATCAAGACTGAAATCGAGAAAGCCCTGGATAAAGCCTTGGCCTGATCCCGCTGTTCTTAGGGTGCCGATTCTAATTTTTCTGCCTACTTTGTGCCCACGCCCTCAACTTCTGCGGGCCGTTCCTCCACCCTTTTTACGTGAGGTGCATCATGGCCAAAGTTATCCTGAAGAAAAAAATCGACGCCCCGAGCCGCGCCCTGGACGACGTTAAAACCTATGCCCGCAAGATCTGGCTGGCAGGCTTGGGCGCCTATGCCAAGGTCGGAAGCGAGGGCGGCGAGTACTTCAAAGAACTGGTTAAGACCGGTCAACATGTTGAAAGTAAAGGCAAAAAAGTTGCGCTTGAACAACTTGATGCGGCCAACAGTCAGATTGACCAAGTAACGAGTAATATCGCCAGCGTCAAAGGTCGGGTTGAAGTTCAACTGGATAAAGTTGAAAAAGCTTTTGACTCGCGTGTTGCAAGTGCCTTGAATCGAATCGGCATTGCGTCTAAACATGACGTGGAGACACTCTCTGCTAAGCTCGAAGGGCTGACGGCATTGCTCGAACGTGTCGCGCGTAAACACTAAGGAGACATCGGGATGGCTGTTAAAAAGACTACTCAGAAAGAAGGCAGCTCGTGGGTCGGGAAAGTTGAAGAATATTCCCGCAAGATCTGGCTGGCTGGTTTAGGCGTTTACTCGAAGATCGACAGTGACGGCAGCAAACTCTTCGAGACATTGGTTAAAGACGGCGAGAAGGCCGAGAAGTTGACCAAGAGCACCGTCGGCAAACAAGTGGATGCAGCCAAAGCGACTGCTGGTTCCGCCAAGTCGAAACTCAGCGACAAATGGGGCGAATTGGAAGGGGCTTTTGACAAACGTCTCCACAGTGCCATTTCACGACTGGGTGTTCCTAGCCGTAGTGAAGTGAAGGCACTGCACAGTAAGGTTGACACGCTGACCAAACAAATCGAAAAACTCACCGGTGCCAAAGTGGCGCCGGTGAAGGCTGCTGCTGCGGCTAAGCCTGCGGCTAAAACCGCTGCCGCCAAGCCACTGGTCAAAGCCGCCGCCAAGCCGGCCGCCAAACCTGCGGCCAAAGCGCCCGCCAAAGCCGTGGTTAAACCTGCTGCCAAGCCGGCTGCGAAAGTTGCAGCGGCTAAACCTGCGGCCAAGCCTGCGGCTAAACCAGTGGCCGCTAAAGCCGCTGCCAAGCCGGCCGCTAAACCTGCCGCCAAGGCCGCAGCCAAACCCGCCGCTAAAACGGCTGCCGCCAAACCTGCGGCCAAGCCAGCGCTGGCCAAACCTGCCGCCGCGAAGAAGCCGGTAGCCGCGAAAAAGCCCGCAGCAGCGAAGCCGGCCGTGGCCGCCAAGCCTGCGACCCCGGCGCCCAGCGCTTCAAGCGCCAACTCGGCAACCGCGCCGACTGCTGCGCCTGCACCGACTGCAGCGTCGGTAACCCCGACGCCATCCAGTCAGTCCTGATCTATTCGGGACACATAAAAAACGCCCGGCCTGTGAAGGTCGGGCGTTTTTTTTGCGTGCGCATAATGGGCCGGTCAGTTGTACGTGATCGACACCGTCACGGCGCTGGCCAGGGTGCCTTGGGTGACTGCTGCGCCGGTTTTATGGTACGCCGCCGTGAGTGGCAATACGGCCTTGTTGCTGCTTGTCTCCACCGTGCGGCTGCTATCGGTGCCGTTGGCGGTAATCGTCTGGGGCCCCCCATTGATCCGCGAATACAGCCACAGCCCGATGCCACCGGCGCTGCCGGTATTGGCGAAGAGCGCGTGGTGCCCGGGGGCGGGCGTGCCGGCGAATCGAAAGGTGACGTGGGTGGCGTCGCTGCAGTTCGCCGTCAACTCGAAGTCGCGCGCGCCAGCATGTTACCGACACTGCGGGGGATGCCGCCGATTCGCGATATGGCGACAACCCGATCGACAAAAGAGTCATCGATCCCGCCGCGCTTGCACGCGTGCCTCACGCTCAAGGAGCAGGAAGTACTGCGTTGTTTTTTGGATGGTATGTCTGTCAATTCGATTGCGGCAAAGTTCTCGCGCAGTGCAAGTACGATCAGCACGCAAAAACAATCGGCTTATCGAAAGTTGGGCATCCGGAGTGACTGCGAGCTGTTCAAGTTCTCTCACCAGTTCGGTGAGCCTCAATGACGCAGTGTCTGTAAGGCGGACAGTTAAACCGGATCGTCCATATAGCGCAGCGCCAAGCGCTCCGTTGCTTCCCGCGCCGCCGGCAACAGGTGCGGCGCGACCAGCATCATGATCTGGTACACCACCACCTGCACCTCGCCTTCGCGGTCGAGAATGCGTTGGTAGTCCAGGGAAAACAGCAGGGTCAGAGTGATCTGTTCCACCAGTTGGCCCAGCGCCTGGGTGCCGCTGACCAACTGCCCCGCCGCCTGCAGCCGTGCGAGCAATGACGCCAGGGTGCGCTTGAGCGCCGTGAGCAGGTTGCGAATGCCCCTTGCCAGCTTCGGCAGGCGCCCCGCCAGGTTCGACAGGTCCTGGAACAGAAACCGGTAATGGGCCATGCGCTCGACAATCAGGTGCAGGAACAGCCAGTAATCCTGGGCCTCCAGTTGCGCGCCCGGCGGTGGGTCGAGCAGGGGCGACAGCTCACTCTGAAAACGCTCGAACAGCCCGAGTACCAACGGTTCTTTGCCATGGAAGTGGTAGTAGAGATTACCGGGACTGATCCCCATTTCATTGGCCACCTCCATGGTCGACACGTTGGGTTCGCCCTTGTGGTTGAACAACTGCAGGGCACATTCGAGGATACGGTCGCGGGTCTTCATCCGGTCTTCTTAATAGGATCGTTGAGCTCAGCGCACCCGCACGTAAGTGCCTGGCGCTGCTTCCATCGGTGGGTAATTCTGGTTGCCCAGGGCGGTGAGGGTTTCGCGTTGTACACCCGAGCGTTGTTGAATCCAGGCCAGCCACTCTGGCCACCAACTGCCTTCGATGTGGCTGGCGTCGTAGTACCAGGCGCGTGGGTCGCTGCTCAGCTTGAGGTTCTCGACGTAGTTGGCCTTGGGGTTGCCCGGCGGGTTGAGGATGCTCTGGATATGCCCGCTGTTGGACAACACGAAGCGCCGCTCACCGCCGAGCAATTGGGTGGAGCGGTACACCGCGTCCCATGGCGTGATGTGGTCGTTGATCCCGGCCACGCTGAAGCTGTCCACCGTGACCTTTTGCAGGTCGATGGGCGTACCGCACACCTCCAGGCCACCGGGATGGCTCAGCGGGTTGTGCTTGAAGAAGTCCAGCAGGTCGCCATGCAGGGCGGCGGGCAGGCGCGTGTTGTCGTTGTTCCAGTACAGGATGTCGAAGGCCGGCGGTTCCTTGCCCAACAGGTAGTTGTTGATCCAGTAGTTCCAGATCAGGTCGTTGGGGCGCATCCAGGCAAACACCTTGGCCATGTCGCGGCCATCCAGCACGCCCTGCTGGTAGGAGCGGCGCTTGGCGGCTTCCAGGGTTTGCTCGTCGGCGAACAGGGTGGCGGGGCTGTCGATCTGGCTGTCGAGCAGGCTCACCAGATAGCTGGCGCTGGAGACGCGGCGCAGTTGGCGCTTGGCTTGCAAGTGGCCTTGCAGGGCGGCGATGGTCAGGCCGCCGGCACAGGCGCCCATCAGGTTGACCTCGCGGGCGCCGGTGATTGCGCGGCAGACGTTGAGTGCCTCCTCCAGCGCGGCCACATAGGTGGACAGGCCCCATTCGCGGTGACGCACATCCGGGTTGCGCCAACTGACGATGAAGGTCTGCAGGCCGTTTTTCAGGGCGTACTGCACAAAGCTGTTGGCCGGGCTCAGGTCGAAGATGTAGTACTTGTTGATTTGCGGCGGCACGATCAGCAGCGGTTTGGCGTACTGTTTTTCGCTCATGGGCTTGTACTGGATCAGTTCCAGCAGCTCATTGCGAAACACCACCGAGCCTGGGGTGGTGGCCACGGTCTTGCCTACTTCAAAGGCGTGCTTGCTGACCTGGCGCGGCAGGCCGTTGTTGTGCAGCAAGTCTTCGAACAGGTTGCTCATGCCGCGCACCACGCTGTTGCCGCCGGAGTTGAGCAACTCCTTGATGGCCAGCGGGTTGAGCAGGGTGTTGGAGGGTGATACCGCATCGTTGATCAGGGTGAACGCGAAGTGCGCACGGGCGCGGTCATCGGCGCTCAGGCTGCTGTCATCGATCCAGCGGCGGGTCTGTTTCTGCCAGCTCAAATACGCCTGCAGGCTACGCCGATACAGCGGGTTGAGGGCCCATGTCGGGTCGATGAAGCGACTATCGTTGGGGTTGGGTTCATGCACCGTTTCGCCGAGCAGCACGCGCCCCAGTTGGCCGCCGAGGGCCAGGGCATGACGGGCGGTATGCACCGGGTTGCGCAAACCGTGGGCGGCGACGCTGCGCAGAGTCGACAGCAAGTCCCGGCCGCGCAGGCCGGTGATCGCATTTTGCGCGTTGATGAACACGGCAGGGGTGGGCGCCGGGTTCGTCACGGGTCTTTCTCGCATGAGCCAACACTCCTTCGTCAAATCATCAACAGGCACGCCAATTCAGAACCATAGTCGGTTCTCGGCAAGTTGCGCGGCGGTGTGGTCCTTACACCGCCGGACGGGGATGAATCACCGCGCGCATGCGCTCCTCCTCGAGAAATTTCATGATGATCGGTGCCACGGCTTCGGCGCGGGTGATCAGGAACAGGTGGCCGTCATCGATGATGTGCAACTGTGCGTTGGGAATACGCCAGGCGAGCATGCGCATGTTGATCAGCGGGATCAGCGGGTCGTCGTCCCCGGCCAGCACCAGGGTCGGCTGACGGATCTTGTGCAGCCAGTGGATGCTGGTCCAGCCCAGCCCGGCGAACAGTTGCCAGTAGTAGCCCAGCTTGCCGGCCGAGCGCACTTTGCTCGCGTGTTCGGCGGCCAGTTTCGAATCGCGACGAAACGAGCCGCCATAAATCATCGGCGCAATGCGCACCACGTGGGATGGCTGGATATAGCGCCGCGGGCTTGCCATCAGCCACAGCACTTTCGGCTTGCCCGGCACCATCACCGCCCCGGCGGCGGTCGCGGCGAGAATCAGCTTCTTGCAGCGCTCCGGGTAGTCGTAGGCAAACTGCTGCGCCAACGCGCCGCCCCAGGACACGCCCACCACATTCACCTGGCCGTAGTCCAGGTAATCGAGCATGCGCGCGGTGAGTTTGGCCAGGCCGGGAAAGCGATACGGCCGCTTAGGCGTGGAGGAACCGCCCACGCCCGGTACATCGAAGGCGATCACTTCCAGGTCCGGGTCCAGCGCCTGGACGAACGGAAACACCAGCTCGAGGTTGGCGCCGATGCCGTTGAAGATCAGCAGCGGCGTCAAGTGCGGCTTGCCCGGGCGTACCGCCGTGCGGATGGTCTGGCCATCCAGGTCGATGGTGCGGAAGATGAACGGTTGCGGCATGCTCAAGCCCTGTGAAGTGTTACAGCTGGAATGCACTCCAAATGTGGGAGGGGGCTTGCCCCCGATGGCGGTGTGTCAGTATCAGGCGTGCTGACTGACACACTGCCATCGGGGGCAAGCCCCCTCCCACATTTGATCCCATTTCAATCCCAAAAAGCGCGCGCTACCGTTCATGCACGTAGGTACCCGGCGCCGCTTCGGCTGCGGCGTAGGTTTTATTGCCTAATGTCGTCGGTGCCTTCTTCAACTTGCCCGCCCGCTCTGCCTGCCACACCTGCCAATGCAGCCACCACGAGTCAGTGTGCTTGGTCGCATTTTCCTGCCACTCCAACGGTTTTCCCGCCAGGCCGTCGCTGGTCTGGTAGCGCGCCTTGGGGTTGCCCGGCGGGTTAAGGATGCTCTGGATATGCCCGCTGCTGGACAGCACAAATTCCACCTTGCCGCCAAACAGTTGCGCCGACTTGTAGCAGGACTGCCACGGCGTGATGTGGTCGTTGGTGCCGGCCAATGAGTAGATATCGGCTGTGACCTGCTTGAGGTCGATCGGCGTGCCGCACACCTCCAGGGCATTGGCGCGCACCAGCGGGTTGTTCTTGAACAGCTCGATCAGGTCGCCGTGGAATGCCGCCGGCAAGCGCGTGGTGTCGTTGTTCCAGAACAGGATGTCGAACACCGGCGGCTCGTTGCCCAGCAGGTAGTTGTTGACCCAGTAGTTCCAGATCAGGTCGTTGGGGCGCATCCAGGCAAACACCTTGGCCATGTCGCGGCCTTCCAGTACGCCGGCCTGGTAGGAATGGCGCTTGGCCGCTTCCAGCGTCTGCTCATCCACAAACAGCGCCACCTGCGTGTCCAGCGTGGTGTCGAGCACGCTCACCAGCAGGGTCAGGGCGTTGACCTTCTTCTCCCCCAGCGCCGCGTAGTGACCGAGCAGGGCGGTGCAGGTGATGCCGCCGGAGCAGGCGCCGAGCATGTTGATGTCTTTGCTGCCGGTAATCGCGGTGACCACGTCGACCGCTTCCTTGAGCGCCTCGATATACGTCGACAGGCCCCACTCGCGCTGGGCCTTGGTCGGGTTACGCCAACTGACGATAAACGTCTGCTGGCCGTTGCGCAGGCAGAAGCGCGCCAGGCTCTTATCCGGGCTCAGGTCGAAGACATAGAATTTGTTGATCTGCGGCGGGACCACCAGCAGCGGGCGTTCGTGGACCTGTTCGGTGATTGGCTTGTACTGGATCAGCTCCAGCACGTCATTGCGAAACACCACCGCGCCTTCGGTGGTGCCCAGGGACTTGCCCACTTCAAAGGCGCCCATGTTGATCTGGCTCGGCATGCCGCCGTTATGCACCATGTCCTTGGCCAGGTGGGACAGGCCGTCCAGCAGGCTTTTGCCGCCGGTCTCGAAGAAGCGCTTGACCGCCGCCGGGTTGGCCGCCGTGTTGGAGGGGGCCATGGCTTCGGTCATCAGGTTGATCACGAAGTGACCGCGGCTGATGTCCTGCTCCGACAGGTTGCTGTCGCCGATCCAGTCGTGCAGTTCCTTGCGCCACGCCAGGTAGGTTTGCAGGTAACGTTTGTAGAGTGGGTTCTGGCTCCAGGCCGGGTCGTGAAAGCGACGGTCATCGCTTTCGGGCGCCAGCGCGGACTTGCCGAACATCACATTTTTCAATTCGACGCCAAAGTGGGCGACATGTTTGACGCTGTGCAACGGTTGTCTGATGGCTTGGCTCAGCACCATCTTCGCCGAGGCCAACAAGTCCTTTTTACGTAACGCGATGATCGGGTTCAGCCCCAAGGTGTTTTCCGAGGCCTGGCGTTTCAAGTCATCGTTATTCTTGTTACTCATCTACGACGCTCCATTGTCCGAAAGACGAGTACCGGGTACCGCTGCGCACCACGTTTCGATACACAACACAAGCCAGGTACTGCGACTCGGGTGACCGTTGATACCGCATCGTCAAATGCAGGGAACTTGCCAGCTCCATTGGTTACCCGAGTTTATTTTTTTTCGCAAGTGGGCCAATCATTGGCCACACGAGTGGGCATTCAAGCAGATGGAATTAGAAAATGCCCTCTAAAGAGCAAGAAGCCTGGGCTAGAGCATCAGCCGCACGACCGACTGATCCGGGTCGCGGGTTTTACCGGCCGCTTTGAGTTCGGCGAGGTAATCGATCCACAGCGCGTCCTGACGCACGGCCAATTGATAGAGGTAGTCCCAGGTGAACAACCCGCTGTCGTGCCCGTCGTCGAAGATCAATTTCAGTGCGTACTGACCGGCCGGTTCGATCTTGCTCAAGCGCACGTTGAGCTTGCCGAATTGCAGGATCGGTTTGCCGTGGCCCTGGACTTCGGCGGAAGGCGAATGTACCCGTAGGAATTCGGCGGGCAACTGGTAGACCTCGTCGGCGCCGTAGGTGAGGCCGAGGGTGTTTGAGGTTTTGTGCAGGTTTACAGCAGTAGGAAATTTCGACATTGGAGATAACCCTGAAGGAACCGGCTCAACAAGTGGGAGGGGGCTTGCCCCCGATAGCTGTGTGTCAGTCAGCATACATCTGTCTGACCGACCGCTATCGGGGGCAAGCCCCCTCCCACATTGAAGCAAAGCAGTGCTGTGTGAGGCTTACAGGATATAGCGAGACAGATCTTCGTTCTGCGCCAATTCGCCCAGGTGGCTGTTGACGTAGTCGGCGTCGATCTGGATCGCTTCGCCATTCTGCGCACCGGCCAGGTCGCCGGCGCTGAAGGACACTTCCTCGAGCAGGCGTTCGAGTAAGGTGTGCAGGCGACGGGCACCGATGTTCTCGGTCTTCTCGTTGACCTGCCAGGCGATTTCCGCCAGGCGCTTGATGCCGTCCGGCAGGAACTCGATGGCGAGGCCTTCGGTTTTCAGCAGCTCACGGTATTGCTCGGTGAGCGAGGCGTGCGGCTCGCTGAGGATGCGTTCGAAGTCGCCCGGGGTCAGCGCCTTGAGTTCCACGCGAATCGGCAGGCGGCCTTGCAGTTCCGGCACCAGGTCGCTTGGTTTGCTCAGGTGGAACGCACCGGACGCGATAAACAGGATGTGGTCGGTCTTGACCATGCCCAGCTTGGTGTTGACGGTGCAGCCTTCGATCAGCGGCAGCAGGTCGCGCTGTACGCCCTCGCGGGACACGTCGACGCCGCCGGAGTTACCGCGCTTGGCCACCTTGTCGATCTCATCGATAAACACGATGCCATGCTGCTCGACCGCTTCCAGGGCCTTGGCCTTGAGTTCTTCCTCGTTCACCAGGCGCCCGGCTTCTTCATCGCGCACCAGTTTCAGTGCTTCCTTCACCTTGAGCTTGCGGCTTTTTTTCTTGCCCTTGCCCATGTTGGCGAACAGGTTCTGCAACTGGCTGGTCATTTCTTCCATGCCAGGCGGCGCGGAGATGTCGACGCCGGACATTTCGGCGACTTCGATCTCGATTTCCTTGTCGTCCAACTGGCCTTCACGCAGGCGCTTGCGGAACAGCTGACGGGTGTTGGAATCCGAGGCCGGTGCGGCGTCTTCGTTGAAGCCCATGCGGGCCGGAGGCAGCAGGGCGTCGAGGATGCGTTCTTCGGCGGCGTCTTCGGCGCGGTGGCTGACCTTGGTCATTTCCTGTTCGCGCAGCAGTTTCAGAGCGGCGTCGGCCAGGTCACGAATGATCGATTCAACGTCGCGGCCCACGTAGCCGACTTCGGTGAACTTGGTCGCTTCGACCTTGATGAACGGGGCATTGGCCAGCTTGGCCAGGCGCCGGGCGATCTCGGTTTTACCGACGCCGGTCGGGCCGATCATCAGGATATTCTTCGGCGTTACTTCAACGCGCAGTTCTTCGGGCAGTTGCATCCGGCGCCAGCGGTTACGCAGCGCGATGGCAACGGCGCGCTTGGCATCGTCCTGGCCGATGATATGGCGATTGAGTTCATGGACGATTTCGCGGGGAGTCATGGACATAGTGTTTGCGGTCCTCAAGCGGGAATAAGCCTACGGCTTACTCGGCGAGGTCCTGCTCCTCAATGGTGAAGTTGTGGTTGGTGAACACGCAGATATCGCCGGCGATACCGAGGGCGGTCTCGACGATTTCGCGGGCCGACAGGTCGGTTTTCTTCAACAGTGCGCTGGCCGCCGCTTGGGCGAAGCCACCGCCGGAACCCATGGCGATCAGGCCGTGTTCAGGCTCAACCACATCGCCGTTACCGGTGATGATCAGGGACGCGTCTTTGTTGGCGACGGCCAGCATGGCTTCGAGGCGGCTGAGGGAGCGGTCGGTGCGCCATTCTTTGGCGAGTTCGACGGCGGCACGAACCAGATGACCCTGGTGTTTTTCCAGTTGGCCTTCGAAACGCTCGAACAGGGTGAAGGCGTCGGCGGTAGCGCCGGCAAAGCCTGCGAGCACCTGGCCGTGGTACAGGAGGCGTACTTTCTTCGCGTTGCCTTTCATCACGGTATTGCCAAGAGAAACCTGGCCGTCGCCGCCCATGACGACTTTGCCGTGGCGACGTACTGAAACGATGGTGGTCAAGAGGAGAGTCTCCACGCAGCGGGGCGAAAATGCCCTGGTGGGAACTGATATGGGGGTAGTGGGGATGATTTCAACCTTGGGCGGTTGGTACGGACGAATGGTGTCTATTGGTCTGACACACTTTCGAGAGCCGCCTAAAACCAATGTGGGAGGGGCGGTGCGACGATTCGACTTGCCCCCGATCGCGGTGTATCAGTCGCCGAAAATATTGACTGATCTACCGCTATCGGGGGCAAGCCCCCTCCCACATTGACTGTCCGTCAGCGGCTCTGGCGCTGTTGTAACAACAGGTTGCTAAAGCCCGCGCCGGCCAATTGTTTCTGCGCCACGGTCAGTTGTTCACGGTTGCTGAACGGCCCCACCAACACGCGATACCACGTCGCATCCTTCACGGTGCCGGATTCCACCGTGACCGCCTGGCCCAGCAGGATGATCTGCGCACGCACGCGATCGGCGTCCGCCTGTTTCGGGAACGAGCCCGCCTGCAGGAAGAACTTGGTCACCGGCGCCGCCTTGGTGGTCGCAACCGGCGGCGGTGGCGGCGGGGTGATTCCGGCCAGCGCGGCCTGGGCCCGTGCCGTGTCGATTTTGGCCGCTTCCGCCGGGGTGACCGGCGTGGTCGGTACTTGCGGCGTCGGCAGGGTTTTCTCCGGCACGGCGTCGGGCGGCACGATCACTTCCGATTCCGGCAGCAGCGTGTAGAAGTCGTACTTCGGCTTCACCGGCGCGGTCGGGCTTGGGGCGGTCTTGTTGGCTTCGGCCATTTTCGTGGCTTTTTGCTGCTCCTGTTTGACCCGTTTGACGTCATCGCCCTGGCCTGGGTCCAGCTTCATCAGAAATACGATAAACGCGCCGACCGTGAGGCCGATGGCCATCCACAGCCAGCCCGGAATAGGCTTCTTCGCCGGTGCCTGATAGCGGCTGGCACCGCGCTTGGGTGCAGGTTTTTTCTTGGCAGCCAACTTACATACGCTCCAGAGTTTCCAGGCCCAACAGTTCCAGGCCTTGCTTGAGGGTCCGTCCAGCCAGTGCGGCGAGGCGCAGGCGACTTTGCTTGTGGGCTTCGTCGTCGGCGGTGAGGATCGGGCAGTTCTCGTAGAAGCTGGAGAACAGCCCGGCGACTTCGTACAGGTACGTGCAGAGGATATGCGGCGTACCTTTCTCGCCGACGCTGTTCAGCACTTCACCGAATTGCGCCAGTTTGGCGCCCAGTTCCTGTTCCTGGGGCGCTTCCAGCACGATCTGCCCCTGCACTTCGCTGAAGTCCTTGCCCAGCTTGCGGAACACCCCGGCCACGCGGGTATAGGCGTACAGCAGATACGGCGCGGTGTTGCCTTCGAAGTTGAGCATCAGCTCGAAGTTGAAGCTGTAGTCGCTGGTGCGGTGCTTGGACAGGTCGGCGTATTTCACCGCACCAATGCCCACCACGCGAGCGATGTTGCGCAGGTCGGCGTCCGCCAGCTCCGGGTTCTTTTCCTTCACCAGGTTGTAGGCACGTTCCTGAGCTTCGTTCAACAGGTCGATCAGCTTCACGGTGCCGCCGTCACGGGTCTTGAACGGGCGGCCGTCGGCGCCGTTCATGGTGCCGAAACCCATGTGTTCCATGTGCATCGGGTGCGTGACGAAACCGGCGCGGCGCGCTACTTCGAACACCTGCTGGAAGTGCAGGGCCTGGCGCTGGTCGACGAAATACAGCGCACGGTCGGCCTTGAGCACGCCGCTGCGGTAGCGCACGGCGGCCAGGTCGGTGGTGGCGTAGAGGTAGCCGCCATCGGCCTTGACGATGATCACCGGCAGCGGCTCGCCCTCGGCGGTCTTGAATTCTTCGAGGAACACGCACTGCGCGCCGTTACTTTCCACCAGCAGGCCTTTGGCCTTGAGGTCGTTGACCACGTTGATCAGGTCGTCGTTGTAGGCGCTTTCGCCCATTACGTCGGCCATGGTCAGCTTGACGTTGAGCAGTTCGTAGATTTTCTGGCAGTGGGCCAGCGAGATCTCGCGAAAGCGCGACCACAGCGCCAGGCATTCCTTGTCACCGGCCTGCAGCTTGACCACCAGGCCACGGGCGCGGTCGGCGAAGGCTTCGGATTCGTCGAAACGCTTCTTCGCGGCGCGGTAGAAGTTTTCCAGGTCCGACAGCTCGTTGCTGGTGATCGGGTTTTCCTGCAGGTAGGCCATCAGCATGCCGAACTGGGTGCCCCAGTCGCCCACGTGGTTCTGACGGATCACGGTGTCGCCGAGAAACTCCAATACCCGTGCCACGCCGTCGCCGATGATGGTCGAGCGCAGGTGGCCGACGTGCATTTCTTTGGCCAGGTTGGGCGCCGACAGGTCGATGGCCACGCGCTCCGCGGGGCCGGCCTTGCGCACGCCGATTTTGGCGTCGGCCAGGGCGGCATCGAGGCGTGAAGCCAGGGCCTCGGTGTTCTGGAAGATATTGATAAAGCCCGGGCCGGCGATTTCGGCCTTGCTCACCTGCGGATCGGCCGGCAGCGCGGCGATGATTTTCTCCGCCAGGTCGCGCGGCTTCATGCCGGCCGGCTTGGCCAGCATCATCGCGATGTTGCTGGCGAAGTCACCGTGGGTCTTGTCGCGGGTGTTTTCCACCTGGATCGCCGGCGTCAGGCCTTCAGGCAACACACCTTCGTTGACGAGTTGGGTGAGGGCTTGTTGGATCAGCTGGCGAATGGTGTCTTTCATGGTGTTCTCTTTCGACCGCAAGCGGTGGCGCGCGATGCGCAGGTGGAAAAACTGGGCATTATCCGTGGCGAGGGCAGGCTTGCCAACCGTTCAGACCAGATGGCGGACCTGCGGGCCTCATCGCGGGCAAGCCCGCTCGCACATTTAAGCGTGTTCACATTTCAAAATGCGGGGCCTGGCTTGCCGATGATAGCGATTTAACTATCAATACAAGTCGACCGGGTCCACATCCATCGACCATCGCACCTGGCGACCGCTGGGCATTTGCTCCAGCGCAAGTAACCAGCTACTTAATAGCCGATGCAGCGGCGCGCGGGACGTCGCCTGCAAGAGTAGCTGAGCGCGATACCGTCCGGCGCGGCGCTCCATGGGCGCGGGCACCGGGCCGAGCAATTCGATGCCGCCCAGGCCCAGCTCTGCGAGCAGACGTTCGGCGGCGCTGCAGGCTTCATCGAGAAACCCCTCTGCCTGCCCTGGCTTGTGCGCCTCGGCACGCAGCAGCGCGAGGTGGGCAAAGGGCGGCAGGCCGGCGGCGCGGCGTTCGCTCAAGGCCTGCTCGGCAAACGCGAAATAACCTTGTTCGGTCAGTTGAATCAGCAGCGGATGGTCAGCCAGGTGGGTCTGGATGATCACCTTGCCCGGCTCCTCGGCACGCCCGGCACGCCCGGCGACTTGCACGATCAACTGCGCCATGCGCTCGCTGGCGCGGAAGTCCCCGGAGAACAAGCCGCCGTCGGCATCCAGGATCGACACCAGGGTCACCCGGGGGAAGTGATGCCCCTTGGCAAGCATCTGCGTGCCCACCAGGATGCACGGTTGGCCCTTCTGGATGGTGGCGAACAGCTGGTTCATCGCGTCTTTGCGCGAGGTGCTGTCGCGATCGACCCGCAGCACCGGGTAGTCCGGGAACAGAATGCCCAGGCGTTCTTCGGCGCGTTCGGTGCCCGCGCCAACCGGTCGCAGGTCGACTTTGCCGCATTGCGGGCAATGGCGCGGCACGCGTTCCACATGCCCGCAGTGATGGCAGCGCAACTCGCCATGGCGCTGATGTACGGTCATGCGCGCATCGCAGCGTTCGCATTCGGACATCCAGCCGCAGTCATGGCACAACAAGGTCGGCGCGAAGCCGCGACGATTGAGAAACACCAGGACTTGCTGGCCGGCGGCGAGGGTCTGGCCGATGGCTTGTTGCATCGGCCCGGAAATGCCGCTGTCCAGTGGTCGGCTTTTTACATCCAGGCGCAGGAAACGCGGTTGCTTGGCGCCGCCTGCGCGCTCATTCAACCGTAGCAGGCCATAACGGCCGGTGTAGGCGTTATGCAGGCTTTCCAGGGAAGGGGTGGCCGAACCCAGTACGATCGGGATGTCTTCCTGGCGCGCACGCACCAGGGCCAGGTCGCGGGCGTGGTAGCGCAGGCCTTCCTGCTGCTTATACGAACCGTCGTGTTCTTCGTCGATGATGATCAGCCCGGGGTTTTTCATCGGGGTGAACAGCGCCGAGCGGGTGCCGATAATAATGTCGGCCTCGCCGTCTCGCGCTGCCAGCCACGACTCCAGGCGTTCACGGTCGTTGACCGCCGAATGCACCAGGGCGATGCGTGCGTTGAAGCGCTGTTCGAAGCGCGCCAGGGTTTGCGGGCCGAGGTTGATCTCGGGGATCAGCACCAGCGCCTGTTTGCCGGCCTGCAGGGTTTCGCGGATCAACTGCAGATAGACTTCGGTCTTGCCGCTGCCGGTCACGCCGGCCAGCAGGAACGCGTGAAAGCTGTCAAAACCTGCGCGAATGGCTTCATAGGCCGCACGCTGTTCGGGGTTCAGCGGCAATTCCGGTTGGGCCAGCCAGTGTTCATGGCGCGGGTCCGGGGCGTGCTTGCGGATCTCGACTTGCACCAGGCCTTTGGCGAGCAGCAGGTCGAGGCTGTCTTTGCTCAGCATCAGCTTGCTCAAGAGCTGATGGGCCACGCCATGGGGGTGCTGGGCCAGCGTCGCCAGGGCTTCACGCTGGCGCGGAGCGCGGGCGATGCGCGGGTCGTCGAGGCGCGCACCGGGCACTGTCGACCAGAAGCGCTCCTGGCGTGCTTCAGCCAGCTCGCCCTGGCGCAGCAGCACCGGCAGCGCCCAGCTCAAGGTGTCGCCCAGGCTGTGCTGGTAATACTGGGCAGTCCACAGGCACAGCTTGAACAGCGCGGGCGGTAGCGGCGGGGTGGCGTCGAGGATGGCCACGGCCGGCTTGAGCTTTTCTGCCGGGACTTCGCTGTGATCGGCCACCTCCACCAGGATGCCGATCATTTCCCTGCGCCCAAAGGGCACCCGTACCCGCATGCCTGGCTGCAACTGCGCCCGCAGCACGCCGGCCGGGGCCCGGTAGTCGAACAGGCGGCGCAGGGGCGAGGGCAGGGCTAGGCGCAAAATGGCGTCGGGCACGCGAGGGGTTCTCTATAAGGAGGGTGATGACGAAGGGCGGGAGCCTAGCAGACGAGGGATGCGTTGGGTATGCCGCGGTTTTCGGATGAAAGGGGCGTTGGCGTGTTGAATCGATGCAGAGCGGCGCTTGCGCGTTTAAAAAGGTCTGGTAGAATCCGCGGCCTAATTACGTGCGGTATTCGACAATGGTGTCGAGTGGCGGCACGCTAGCCTGAGGAAGTCACCATGAAAGCCGGTATCCATCCAGCGTACGAAACCATCGAAGTCACCTGCAGCTGCGGCAACAAGTTCGAAACCCGTTCGAACCTGTGCAAGCCACTGGGCACTGACGTATGCAACGAGTGCCACCCGTTCTACACCGGTAAGCAGAAAACTCTGGACACTGGCGGCCGTGTACAGCGCTTCGCAGATCGCTTTGGTGCTTTCGGCAAGAAGCCTGCTGCTACTCCAGCAGAGTAAGGCTCAAAAGCCCTATGGGCTTTTGCCAGCTGTTGAAAAAGGCGCCCCTTGTGGGCGCCTTTTTTGTGTCCGCGATTTGGCTGTCGGCGGCCAGGCAGGAACTCCAACGCGATTGCGCTTGTTGAAATCGATATCGGAAGAAAAATTGTAGACATTTTTTAATCAGATTGTGAGCAGTCCGCTCCTTGTATCCCGCAGCTCTTGGCCAAAAGTCGTAGTGCATCGCCCTTGACACCAGTGACTGTCCAGTCTTGTAGGGGCTTTACGACACGAGTATCCTCGGCGGTCCGTCGACCAACAGTAAAAGCGGAATGCCGATATGTCTGATTTGAAAACTGCCGCTCTCGAATATCATGCCCTTCCTCGTCCAGGAAAGCTGAGTGTAGAGCTCACCAAAGCCACTGCCACCGCCCGCGACCTGTCGCTGGCCTACAGCCCTGGCGTTGCCGAGCCTGTACGTGAAATCGCCCGTGACCCTGAATTGGCGTACAAATACACCGGCAAAGGCAACCTGGTTGCAGTGATTTCCGATGGCACCGCGATTCTCGGCCTGGGTAACCTCGGCCCATTGGCCTCCAAGCCAGTCATGGAAGGTAAAGGCGTGCTGTTTAAGCGCTTTGCCGGCATCGATGTGTTCGACATCGAAGTCGATTCCGAGAGTCCGCAGGCTTTCATCGACACCGTCAAGCGCATTTCCATCACCTTCGGTGGCATCAACCTGGAAGACATCAAGGCACCTGAGTGCTTCGAGATCGAAAAGGCCCTGATCGAGCAGTGCGACATTCCGGTATTCCACGATGACCAGCACGGCACCGCGATCGTTACTGCGGCCGGCATGATCAACGCCCTGGAAATCGCTGGCAAAACCCTGGCTGACGCCAAGATCGTCTGCCTGGGCGCCGGTGCTGCGGCCATTTCGTGCATGAAGCTGATCGTCAGCATGGGCGCCAAGCTGGAAAACATCTACATGGTCGACAGCAAGGGCGTGATCCAGTCCGAGCGTACCGACCTGAACCAGTACAAGGCGATGTTTGCGCATCCGTCCTCCAAGCGCACCCTGGCTGAAGCCCTCGACGGTGCTGACGTGTTCGTCGGCCTGTCCGGCCCGAACCTGCTGAGCGCTGAAGGCCTGAAGGCCATGGCGGCCAACCCGATCGTGTTCGCCTGCTCCAACCCGGACCCAGAGATCGCGCCGGAACTGGCACACGCCACCCGCGACGACGTGATCATGGCCACCGGCCGTTCGGACTACCCGAACCAGGTCAACAACGTACTGGGCTTCCCGTTCATCTTCCGTGGTGCCCTGGACGTTCGCGCCAAGCGCATCAACGAAGAAATGAAAGTGGCTGCCGCCAACGCCCTGCGTGAACTGGCCAAGCTGCCGGTGCCTCAGGATGTGTGCGATGCCTACGGTGGCGCCAAGCTGGAATTCGGTCGTGAGTACATCATTCCGAAACCAATGGACAAGCGCCTGATCACCCTGATCTCCGACGCCGTGGCCAAAGCCGCGATCGAGACCGGTGTGGCCACCCTGCCGTATCCGAAAAACTACCCGCTGCAAAGCGTGGATGATGTGTTCAACGGCTAAGCCGTTGTAGCGCACCAACAAAAAGCCCCGGCTCTCGCGAGTCGGGGCTTTTTGCTGTGTGGCTATAAACCCAAGGCCTGCGCAGAACCAAATGTGGGAAGGGGGCTTGCCCCCGATAGCGGTGTGTCAGTCACCTGATGAGTTGACTGGTCCACTGCTATCGGGGGCAAGCCCCCTCCCACATTGGATCTGTGTCCAAACACAGACTCCGTCAGAACAGATCGATCGGTGCCGCCTCATCCGCCGGCAGCGGGCTGCCCGGCGCAACGCCATTGCCCAGTTCGTTGATCGACGGCGGGGTGTCTTCGCTCTTGAACAGCTCGAAGTACGCATTCGGCGTGCTCGGCGATGCCGCACGGCCACTGACCGGGTCGATCCGCAGGCTGAGGATGCCTTCCGGTTCTGGCTGGGTATGCAGCGGCTTGTCCTTCAGGGCCGCGCCCATGTAGCTCATCCAGATCGGCAGCGCGACGGTGCCGCCGAACTCGCGGCGGCCGAGGCTTTCCGGCTGGTCGTAGCCGGTCCACACGGTAGTCACGTAGTCGGCGTTGTAGCCGGAGAACCAGGCGTCCTTGGATTCGTTGGTGGTACCGGTCTTGCCTGCGATGTCCGCGCGGCCCAGGGCCAGTGCGCGGCGGCCGGTGCCTTTCTTGATCACGTCTTCCAGGATGCTGTTGAGGATGTAGGTGGTGCGGCCATCCACCACGCGCTCGGCCACCGCCGGCGCTTGCGGTTCAGGTGCGGCCGCGGGGTTTGCCACGGGCGTGGCGCCTGGGGTCGGCTCGATGGTGATACCGCCGTTGCTCGGTGCGGCCAGGCCATCGCTGGCTACCACGCCGTTGACCACATCCCCCGGCACCCGTGGCGGGTTGGCGGTGAACAGGGTGTCGCCATTGCGGCTTTCAATCTTGTCGATCAGGTACGGCGTGATCTTGTAGCCGCCGTTGGCAAACGTGCTCCAGCCGGTGGCGATTTCCATCGGTGTGAGGGTCGCCGTCCCCAAGGCCAGGGACAGGTTCGGCGGCAGGTCCGACTTGTTGAAGCCAAAGCGCGTGATGTAGTCGATGGTCTTGCTCACGCCCATCGCCTGCAGCAAGCGGATCGACACCAGGTTGCGCGACTTGTACAGCGCCTCGCGGATGCGGATCGGGCCGAGGAAGGTGTTGGTGTCGTTCTTCGGGCGCCAGACCTTGTCCAGGTACTCGTCGACAAACACGATCGGGGCATCGTTGACCAGGCTGGCGGCCGTGTAGCCATTGTCCAGCGCGGCACTGTAGACGAACGGCTTGAAGCTCGAGCCCGGCTGGCGCTTGGCCTGGGTGGCACGGTTGTAGTTGCTCTGCTCGAACGCGAAGCCGCCGACCAGGGCGCGGATCGCACCGTTCTGCGGGTCGAGGGAAACCAGCGCGCCTTGGGCGACCGGCACCTGGCTGAATTTCAGGTTGTCGTCTTTCTGGCGTTGCACGCGGATCAAGTCGCCCACCTGCGCCACGTCCGACGGCTGCTTGGGCATCGGGCCCATGCTGTTGGTGTTCAGGAATGGGCGCGCCCATTTCATGCTTTCCCACGCCACATGCGCTTCGCCGGTGCGGGTCAGTACCTGCACGCCGTCCTTCTTCACTTGGGTGACGATGGCCGGTTCGAGGCCGCTGATCGTGCGCTGCTTGCCGAGTTCGGTGGTCCAGGCGCTCAGGGTCTTGCCCGGCAGGCGCGATTCGGGACCGCGGTAGCCATGGCGCTGGTCGTACGTGATCAGGCCTTCATGCACCGCGCTGTTGGCGATTTCCTGCAAGTTGCTCGGAACGGTCGTGGTCACGCGAAAGCCTTCGGTGTAAGCCTCGCTGCCATAACGGCCGACCATCTCGGCCCGCGCCATCTCCGCAATATACGGGGCGTTCACTTCTGGGGTCGGTACGTGGTAACTGGCGTTCAACGGCTCGGCCACCGCGCTTTCATAGGCGGTCTGGTTGATTTTACCCAGCTTGTACATGCGCCCCAGAATCCAGTCGCGCCGCTCTTTGCTGCGCGCCGGGTTGGCCAGCGGGTTGAAGCGCGATGGCGCCTTGGGCAGGCCGGCAATCATGGCCATCTGCGCCAGGCTGGCGTCACGAATCGACTTGCCGTAGTAGACCTGGGAAGCGGCTTCGATGCCGTAGGCGCGGTTGCCCAGGTAGATCTTGTTGACGTACAGCTCAAGGATCTCGTCCTTGGTCAGCTGACGTTCGATCTGCAGTGCCAGCAGGATCTCGGTGGCTTTGCGCGAAAAGCTGCGTTCGCTGGTGAGGAAGAAGTTCTTCGCCACCTGCATGGTGATCGTGCTGCCGCCGGATTGAATGTGTCCGCTTTTTACCAATTGCGTGGCGGCCCGCACCAGGCTGCTGGGGTCGACGCCGTAGTGGTTGGCGAAATTATCGTCCTCGGCCGACAGCAGGGCGTTGATGAAATTGGGCGGAATATCCGCGAAACGGATCGGGGTGCGGCGCATTTCGCCGAACTCCGCGATCAGTTTTTCATCGCTGCTGTAGACCCGCAAAGGAATCTGCAACTGGATGCTTCTCAGGGCCTCTACGGAGGGCAAACCCGGACTAAGGTAGAGGTAGGCGCCGCTGAGGACGAGCAGCAGCCCGCAAACGATGGCGACAATGGAGTACCCGAAAAACTTCAGCAGACGAATCAAGGCTTTTGGATTTCCAGAGAAAAGAATGGGTTAGGCGCCGGGGCATGCATGGCAAACGATGAATCGACCCGGGCAGCAGATAAAAAGCGGGAAAAAACGCTGGGCATTAAAGCATTTTTCAGCTTGGGGCGTCATTCGCGCCTCGCAAACAAGGCGACCGAATGCACGGTGCCTCGCGCCAATCAGGCGGTATGACAGGGAAAGTTTTAGGGAGTTTTATGGGAAAGGGATTTTTCAGGCAAAAAGTCGATACCGTCCTGGGTGTCGACATTCAGGACACGGGCATCCGGCTGATCGAACTCGGCCGCTCGCCCACTGGCTACAGCGTACAAAGCTACGCCACGCAGACGCTACCGGCCCAAGCCGTGGTCGATAGCTGCATGCTTGATCTCGACGGCGTCGGGCAGGCGTTGTCCCTGGCGTTAGCCCGGTTGCGCACCTCGGCCCGCCAAGCGGCCGTGGCCGTGTCGGGGCCCTCGGTGATTACGCGGATGATCGAGTTGGACGCGGGGCTCAGTGAGGAAGAAATGACCTGGATGATCCAGATGGAGGCCGACCAGTACATCCCGTACCCGCTGGATGAAATGGCCCTGGATTTCCAGGTTCGCGGGCCGTCGGCCCAGAACCTGGCGCGGGTTGATGTATTGCTCGCGGCGTGCCATAAGGCCCAGGTAGAGGCTCGGGTCGCGGTTTTGAGCCTGGCTGGGCTGGTGCCGAAGGTGGTGGATGTGGAAGCATTTGCATTGGCGCGCGCTTGCAGTCAGGATTTCGCCAGCTTCACGCCGGGTCATCGAGTCGATGGCGCACAATGGGCCGTGGATGCCCACGGGATGGGAATTGCTTGCGGGTTGGCCCTGAGGAGTTTCGCTTGATGACACGAATCAACCTTTTGCCCTGGCGCCAGGCGCTGGCGGAACGGCGGCGCAAATACTTCCTGGTGCTGCTGCTGGCGTTTGCCTGTGTGGCGCTCGCTGCCGTGTGGCTGGCCAATCAGGTGATCGACCAGGCGATCAATCGACAAGTGACGCGCAATGACCACTCGGACAAGGACGTTGCCGTCCTCGACTCGCGCATCAAGACCATCGATGACCTGCAGGAACAAAGCCAGCAATTGGCGGAGCGCATGAAGGTCGTGCAGGACTTGAACGAAGCCCGCTCGGCCGGTGCCCAGCTCTTGGATCAGTTGGCTCGCGCGGTGCCTGACGGGGTGCATTTGCACGAGGTTGTGGCGAAGGGCGATACGGTCAGCATCCGAGGCAGCGCTGATTCCAGCCAGGACATCGCCCAACTGATGCGCCGCCTGCAAGCGTCCGAAGGCGCCCACGCCACTCGGCTGCAACATGTGCGGATGGAAGATGGCCAGGGCAGCAACGAGTTTCAATTGATGGTACGCCAGGGAGAGTCCGTCGAGGCTCAGCCGTGAGCCTGCCCAGGCTCGACTTTTCCGCTCTCACCCATAACGCTGCGAACTGGCCCTTGCCCGCCAAGGCCCTGCTCGGCTGCGCGCTCGCCGGCCTGGTGCTGTGGGTGGGCGATGGGATGTACCTGAGCCCATCGCGGGAGCGGTTGGAGGGGATCGAGGCGCAGGGCGCCGTTTTGCAGCGCCAGGTGGCCGAAAAGGCTGGCCTTGCTGCCAGCCTTGAGGCGCGCAGCCTGCAGTTTCAGGCGATGCAGGCGAGCTTTTCCGGGCTGATGCAGCAGTTGCCTGGCGCGGCCGAGGTGCCCGCTTTGCTCGAAGACATTGCCAGGCTGGGCGCGGCCAATGCGGTGCTCGTCGACGATATCGTGCTGTTGGATGAGCAGCCCCGGCCACTCTATATCGAGCAGCCGTTACGCCTGCGCGTCACCGGGGCTTATCACGACCTGGCGATGTTTGTGAGCGCCTTGGGCGGCTTGCCGCGCATCGTCACGGTGCATGATGTCGCGCTGCGAGTTGATGGGGCGACATTGCGCCTGGAGTTGCTGGCCAAGACGTATCGCAATCCATCGCCGGGCGCTCAGTCGGGCCAGGCCGTCGAGCCGGGGCCGCGCTTTGTCTATGACGCGCTTGCCTTGCGCAATCCGTTCCAGCCACGCGCCTTGCAGGTCGATCACGTGCCTGGCCGGCCCGCGCTCGCGCCGGACCTCGGCCGCGCCCGTGGGGCCCTGGAAGGTATCGCCGTCGACCAGTTCGAAATGGTCGGCACGCTGTCCCGAGGCATGCAGACCTTCGCCCTGCTACGTGCCGCGACCACCGTCCACAGGCTGGCGGTCGGCGATTACCTGGGGCCGGACCACGGTCGGGTCACGGCCATTGATGAAGGCTATGTCGAATTGCTCGAGTTGTTTCCCGATGAACAGGGCGCATGGCTGGAGCGCCCGCGAACCCTCGTGCTAAACGTCAACTCATAACGGAATCAAACAATGAAAAGGACTTTCTCGTCCTTCGGTGTGGCGCTATGGATAGCGTTCACGGCACCGATGGCTGCTGCTGTGCCCAATCGTGTGGATCTGATCCAACTGCCGCCTCCCGGCAGCGCGGCATCAGGCACCTATACCGGCGACAAGCTGAACCTCAACTTCCAGAACATCGAGCTGCGCGCTGTATTGCAGCAGATTGCCGATGTGGCGGGCCTGAACCTGGTCGCCAGCGACGATGTGCAGGGTTCGATCACCCTGCGGCTCAAGGGCGTGCCTTGGGATCAGGCGCTGGACCTGGTGTTGCAAAGCAAGGGGCTGGACAAGCGGGTAAAGGCCGGCGTGTTGTTGGTGGCGCCCGCCGAAGAGTTGGCCGCGCGCGAACTGCTGACGCTGGAGTCGCGCAAGCAGATGGCCGAACTGGCGCCATTGCGTCGCGAGCTGCTGCAGGTCAATTACGCCAAGGCTGCGGACCTGGCCAAGTTGTTCCAGTCGGTGACAGGCCTGGAAGGCACCACCGATGAGCGCGGGTCGGTGGCGGTGGATGACCGCACCAATAACATCATTGCCTACCAGACCGGCGAGCGCCTGGAAGAGCTGCGACGCATCGTGGCGCAGTTGGACATTCCGGTGCGCCAGGTGATGATCGAAGCGCGGATTGTCGAGGCCAATGTCGACTACGACAAAAGCCTGGGCGTGCGCTGGGGAGGGCAGGTCAATCGCGGTAACTGGGGCGCCGGTGGTGTCCAGCAACCCCCGGCGCCAGGGACGGAGCCTGTGGACAGTCCGCCCAGTGCGCCCTTCGTCGACTTGGGCGCGCTCACCGGCACTTCCGGCCTGGGTATCGCGTTTATCACCGACAACCTGCTGCTGGACCTGGAACTGACCGCCATGGAAAAAACCGGCAACGGCGAGATCGTCTCGCAGCCCAAGGTGGTCACGTCCGACAAGGAAACTGCACGCATCCTCAAGGGCACCGAGATTCCCTACCAGGAGTCCAGCTCCAGCGGTGCAACCTCGGTGTCGTTCAAGGAGGCGTCGCTGTCCCTGGAAGTCACCCCGCAAATCACGCCCGACGACCGCGTGATCATGGAGGTGAAAGTCACCAAGGATGAGCCGGATTATCTGAACAAACTCAACGACGTACCGCCGATCAAGAAAAACGAGGTCAACGCCAAGGTGCTGGTCAGGGACGGCGAGACCATCGTCATTGGCGGGGTTTTCTCCAATACCCAAAGCAAAGTGGTAGATAAAGTGCCATTTTTGGGCGATGTGCCGTATCTTGGCCGCCTTTTCCGGCGCGATGTGCTGGCGGAGAAAAAATCCGAGCTGCTGGTATTCCTGACTCCGCGTATTATGAATAACCAGGCGATTGCTGTGAGTCGTTGATTCTGTGCGAAATTTGATTCTTGTAGGACCGATGGGCGCTGGAAAAAGCACCATCGGCCGTTTGCTGGCCAAAGAGCTGCGCCTGCCATTCAAAGACTCCGATAAGGAAATTGAATTGCGCACGGGCGCCAATATCCCGTGGATCTTCGATAAGGAAGGCGAGCTGGGCTTTCGTGACCGTGAGCAGGCGATGATTGCCGAGCTGTGCGGCTGCGACGGCGTGGTCTTGGCGACCGGCGGCGGTGCCGTGATGCGCGAGGAGAACCGCCGGGCACTGCATGCCGGTGGTCGGGTGGTCTATTTGCATGCGTCGGTCGAGCAGCAGGTAGGGCGCACCGCGCGCGATCGCAATCGCCCACTGCTGCGCACCGCCGACCCGGCGAAAACCCTGCGGGATCTGCTGGCGCTGCGCGATCCGCTGTATCGGGAAATCGCCGATCTGGTGGTGGAAACCGATGAGCGGCCACCTCGGATGGTGGTGCTCGACATTCTTGAGCGCCTGCAACGGCTGCCACCCCGTTAAAGCCAGGCCCGAAATGCGCTATTCTCGGCGGCGCGTTATCACCCTGTGGGGTGTGGCGTAGAGCCATCAGGCGACGTCGGATCGCGACATTGCCGGTCGTTAATACATCTTCAACGCGGGGACACATGCAGACACTTAAGGTCGATCTAGGCGAGCGCAGCTATCCGATTCATATTGGCGAAGGTCTGCTGGACCAACCCGAGTTGCTCGCACCGCATATTGCCGGGCGGCAAGTGGCGATCATCTCCAATGAAACGGTCGCGCCGCTGTATCTTGAGCGTCTGAGCCGTAGCCTGGCGGCGTATTCGGTGATCTCCGTGGTGCTGCCCGACGGCGAAGCCCATAAGAACTGGGAAACCCTGCAACTGATTTTCGATGGCCTGTTGGCCGCACGCCATGATCGGCGCACCACCGTGGTCGCCCTCGGTGGCGGCGTGATTGGTGACATGGCCGGTTTTGCGGCCGCCTGTTACCAGCGCGGCGTGGATTTCATCCAGGTGCCGACCACCCTGCTGTCCCAGGTCGATTCGTCGGTGGGTGGCAAGACCGGCATCAACCATCCGCTGGGCAAAAACATGGTGGGCGCGTTCTATCAGCCCCAGGCCGTGTTGATCGACACCGCGACCCTCAACACCCTGCCACCGCGCGAACTGTCGGCGGGCTTGGCGGAAGTCATCAAGTACGGGCTGATCTGTGACGAACCGTTCCTGACCTGGCTGGAAGAACATGTCGACGCCCTGCGCGCGCTCGACCAGGTGGCGCTGACCGAAGCGATCTCGCGTTCCTGCGCCGCCAAGGCGCTGGTGGTGAATGCCGACGAACGGGAGTCCGGCGTTCGGGCCACCCTGAACCTGGGCCACACCTTCGGCCATGCGATCGAAACGCACATGGGCTATGGTGTGTGGTTGCATGGGGAAGCCGTAGCGGCTGGCACAGTGATGGCATTGGAGATGTCGCAACGCCTGGGCTGGATCAGCGCCCAGGAGCGGGATCGAGGTATTCGCCTGTTCCTGCGCGCAGGATTGCCGGTGATCCCGCCCCAGGAGATGACCGAGGCGGATTTCCTCGAACATATGGCGATAGACAAGAAAGTGATCGACGGTCGACTGCGACTGGTGCTGCTGCGCCGCATAGGCGAAGCGGTGGTGACCGACGATTATCCGAAAGAGATTTTACAGGCCACGCTGGGAGCGGATTACCGCGCCCTGGCCCAGCTTAAAGGTTAATAAGAGCCCGATGACTAGTTTGCATGCCGACGAGGCGTTCCTCGGCCATTACCAGTTAAGCCACGACCCCTTTGCTCCGCGGGTACCTGGTTTCAAATTTTTCCCTGCGCAGCGCAAACCGGTGCTCGGGCAGTTGCATCACCTCGCGCGCTACAGCCAGCTGTTGCTGGTCGTCACCGGCCCGTTGGGCAGTGGCAAGACCCTGTTGCGCCAGGCGCTGGTCGCCAGCACCAACAAGCAATCGGTCCAAAGCGTGGTGGTGTCGGCCCGTGGCGCCGGTGATGCGGCGGGTGTGCTGCGCCAGGTGGCCCAGGCCCTGAATGTTTCCAGCGCCGAGCCGAATGCGATCCTCAAGCAAGTGGTGCAACTGGGCCTGACCGGCCAAGAAGTCTACCTGCTGGTGGATGACGCCGAGCAGCTTGACGAATCGGCCCTCGAAGCGCTGCTGGCGCTGGCGGCGGGCACGCCCGAAGGTCGCCCCCATGTGTTTCTGTTCGGTGAATCGTCCCTGATCGCCGATCTGGAGCAGATCAGTGGTGAGCAGGAGCTGTTCCACGTCATTGAATTGCAGCCGTATGAAGAGGAAGAAACCCGCGAATACCTGGCGCAACGTCTCGAAGGCGCCGGGCAGGGCATCGAACTTTTTTCCGCTCAGCAGATCTCTGATATTCACGAAAGCTCCGACGGCTGGCCTGGCACCATCAATCAGGTCGCCCGGGATGCCATGATCGAAGCCATGATTGCTAGCCGCTCTGCGGTTAAGCGTCCAAAGATGGGGTTCACTATGCCTAAGAAGCACGTATTGGCTATTTCCGCCGTTGTCGTGGTCGCTGTCGCCGCCGCCTGGTTGATCCCGGGTCGCAGCAAGGCACCGAGCACTGCCGGCGCGCCAACCGAACAGGCGCAGTTGCCACTGGGTAAACCGACGCCAAATGTTGAGTTCGCCAACTCCGGCCAACCGACCAGCCTGCCGATGGTCGGCCAACCTGTCATGCGCGGCCCGCTCGCCGAAGCAGCCGGCGGTATCTCCGAAGGCGACGACGGCGTGCCGGTGGAAGGCTCCAGCGCCATACCGCCGACCGTGACCACCACCGCGCCACCTGCGGGCGTCCCCGCCGGTCAACCGGCGGCAAAACCAACGCCTGCGCCTACGGTCGCGACTGCCAAGCCGGCGCCCGTCACCAAACCGGTCGCACCAGCGCCAGCACCTGCCGCCAAGCCAGCCCCGGCGCCAGTCACCAAGCCGGTTGAAAAACCCGTGACCGTTGCCAAGGCCGGCGCCACCGGCAGCAGTTGGTACACCGGCCAGCCTAGCGGTAACTTCGTGGTGCAGATCCTCGGCACCAGCTCCGAAGCCAACGCGCAAGCCTTCGTCAAAGAGCAGGGCGGCGAGTACCGTTATTTCAAGAAAGTGCTCAACGGTAAGCCTCTTTACGTGATCACTTACGGCAGCTTCTCAAGCCGTGCCGCCGCCGATACCGCTATCAAAGCCTTGCCAGCGAAGGTTCAGGCTGGTAAACCTTGGCCTCGCACTGTTGCCAGCGTTCAACAAGAACTGGCAGCAACTCGCTGAAGATTCGGCGGCCTTACCCAGGCCGCCCTCCCGGCACCTCAAAAAAAACCGCAAGTGCGTGCAGCCCCAGGGGCCGCGCGCGTTGTGGTGTCTGCGTCACAGTAGCTTTTGAGTCGTAGCGGTCAAAATTAAAAAAGTTTTGACTAGCACAGCATATCGCTTTAAACCTTTCATAAATGCGACATAGATTTGCGACATCTCGTCGCTAAATTTGTGAGCGTCTGTGTCGGTGTGTACAATGACCTCCCTTTTGCCCCTGCAAAGCCGGCGTATGTTCGGCGTGGAAGGTAACTGGTTGAATTGAAAAGAAATTCGCCTCGATATAAGAGGCAGCCTGGTGAGAAAGTGTCTATGAAAGCAGGTCTGTACCAACCCGATGAATTCAAGGATAACTGCGGTTTCGGCCTGATTGCCCATATGCAGGGCGAGCCCAGTCATACCCTTTTGCAAACGGCCATCGAGGCCCTGACCTGCATGACCCACCGTGGTGGGATCAACGCCGACGGCAAGACCGGTGACGGGTGTGGCTTGCTCATTCAAAAGCCCGACCTGTTCCTGCGCGCTGTCGCCAAAGAACATTTCGCGGCCGACCTGCCCAAGCAGTACGCCGTGGGCATGGTGTTCTTCAACCAGGACCCGGTCAAAGCCGAAGCCGCTCGCGAGAACATGAACCGCGAAATCCTCGCGGCCGGCCTGCAACTCGTCGGCTGGCGCAAAGTGCCGATCGACACCAGCGTGCTCGGCCGCCTGGCCTTGGAGCGCCTGCCGCAGATCGAACAAGTGTTCATCGCGGGCGACGGCCTGAGCGACCAGGACATGGCGATCAAGCTGTTCACATCGCGTCGTCGCTCGTCCGTGTCCAATGCCGCTGACACCGACCACTACATCTGCAGCTTTTCGCACAAGACCATCATTTATAAAGGCCTGATGATGCCGGCGGACTTGACCGCCTTCTATCCGGACCTGAGCGATGAGCGCCTGCAAACCGCAATCTGCGTGTTCCACCAGCGCTTCTCCACCAACACCTTGCCGAAATGGCCGCTGGCCCAGCCATTCCGCTTCCTCGCCCACAATGGCGAGATCAACACCATCACTGGCAACCGCAACTGGGCTGTGGCCCGTCGCACCAAGTTCGCCAACGATTTGATGGACCTGGAAGAACTCGGCCCGCTGGTCAACCGCGTCGGCTCCGACTCCTCCAGCATGGACAACATGCTCGAACTGATGGTCACCGGCGGCATCGACCTGTTCCGTGGCGTGCGCATGATCATTCCGCCTGCGTGGCAGAACGTCGAGACCATGGACCCCGATCTGCGGGCGTTCTATGAGTACAACTCGATGCACATGGAACCGTGGGACGGCCCGGCCGGCGTGGTCATGACCGACGGCCGCTACGCGGTGTGCCTGCTCGACCGTAACGGTCTGCGCCCGGCGCGTTGGGTGACCACCACCAACGGTTTCATCACCCTGGCGTCGGAAATCGGCGTGTGGAACTACCAGCCGCAAGACGTGATCGCCAAAGGCCGCGTCGGCCCTGGCCAGATCCTCGCCGTGGACACCGAAACCGGGCAGATCCTCGACACCGATGCGATCGACAACCGCTTGAAGTCGCGTCACCCGTACAAGCAATGGCTGCGCAAGAACGCCCTGCGCATCCAGGCGACCATGGAAGACAACGACCACGGTTCGGCTTTCTACGACATCGACCAGCTCAAGCAGTACATGAAGATGTATCAGGTCACGTTCGAAGAGCGCGATCAGGTGCTGCGTCCGCTCGGCGAGCAAGGCTACGAGGCGGTCGGCTCGATGGGCGACGACACGCCGATGGCCGTGCTGTCCCAGCGCGTGCGCACGCCATACGACTACTTCCGCCAGCAGTTCGCCCAGGTGACCAACCCACCGATCGACCCGCTGCGTGAAGCCATCGTGATGTCCCTGGAAGTGTGCCTCGGTGCCGAGCGCAACATCTTCCAGGAATCGCCTGAGCACGCCTCCCGCGTGATCCTCAGCTCGCCGGTCATTTCCCCGGCCAAGTGGCGCTCGCTGATGACCCTGGAGCGTCCAGGCTTCGACCGCCAGATCATCGACCTGAACTACGACGAGAGCCTCGGCCTTGAAGCCGCGGTGCGCAATGTCGCTGACCAGGCCGAAGAAGCCGTGCGCGCCGGTCGTACCCAGATCGTGCTGACCGACCGTCACATTGCACCGGGCAAGCTGCCGATCCACGCCTCCCTGGCCACCGGCGCGGTCCATCACCGCCTGACCGAAAAAGGCCTGCGCTGCGACTCCAACATCCTCGTGGAAACCGCCACCGCCCGCGACCCGCACCATTTCGCGGTGCTGATCGGTTTCGGCGCCTCGGCGGTGTACCCGTTCCTCGCCTACGAAGTGCTCGGTGATCTGATCCGTACCGGTGAAGTCCTGGGCGACCTCTACGAGGTGTTCAAGAACTACCGCAAAGGCATCACCAAGGGCCTGCTGAAGATCCTGTCGAAGATGGGCATCTCCACCGTCACCTCCTACCGTGGCGCGCAACTGTTCGAGGCCATCGGCCTGTCGGAAGAAGTCTGCGACCTGAGCTTCCGTGGCGTGCCGAGCCGCATCAAGGGTGCGCGTTTCGTCGACATCGAAGCCGAACAGAAAGCCCTGGCGGCCGAAGCCTGGAGTGCGCGCAAGCCGATCCAGCAAGGCGGCCTGCTCAAGTTCGTACACGGTGGCGAGTACCACGCCTACAACCCGGACGTGGTCAGCACCCTGCAAGCCGCCGTGCAGCAGGGCGACTACGCCAAGTTCAAGGAATATACCGCGCTGGTGGATAACCGCCCGGTGTCGATGATCCGCGACATGTTCAAGGTGAAAACCCTGGATACGCCGCTGGACATCAGCGAAATCGAACCGCTGGAATCGGTCCTCAAGCGCTTTGACTCCGCCGGTATTTCCCTGGGCGCCTTGTCGCCCGAGGCCCACGAAGCTCTGGCCGAAGCCATGAACCGCCTGGGTGCGCGTTCCAACTCCGGCGAAGGCGGTGAAGACCCGGCGCGCTACGGCACGATCAAGAGCTCGAAAATCAAGCAAGTGGCGACTGGCCGTTTCGGTGTAACCCCGGAATACCTGGTCAACGCCGAAGTGCTGCAGATCAAAGTCGCTCAGGGTGCCAAGCCCGGTGAGGGCGGCCAACTGCCGGGCGGCAAGGTCAACGGTCTGATCGCCAAGCTGCGTTATGCGGTGCCGGGCGTGACCCTGATTTCGCCGCCGCCGCACCACGACATCTACTCGATCGAAGACTTGTCGCAGCTGATTTTCGACCTTAAACAAGTCAACCCGCAGGCCCTGGTCTCGGTGAAACTGGTCGCGGAAGCTGGCGTGGGCACCATCGCCGCCGGTGTGGCCAAGGCCTATGCCGATCTGATCACCATCTCCGGCTACGACGGCGGCACCGGCGCTTCGCCGCTGACCTCGATCAAGTATGCCGGCGCACCGTGGGAGCTGGGCCTGGCCGAGACGCACCAGACCCTGCGCGGCAACGACCTGCGCGGCAAAGTCCGCGTGCAGACCGACGGCGGCCTGAAAACCGGTCTCGACGTGATCAAGGCCGCCATCCTCGGCGCCGAAAGTTTCGGCTTCGGCACTGCGCCGATGATCGCCCTGGGCTGCAAATACCTGCGCATCTGCCACCTGAACAACTGCGCCACTGGCGTCGCCACTCAGAACGAGAAGCTGCGCAAGGATCACTACATCGGCACCGTCGACATGGTGGTGAATTTCTTCACCTACGTCGCCGAAGAAACCCGTGAGTGGCTGGCCAGGCTGGGCGTGCGCTCCCTCGAAGAGCTGATCGGCCGCACCGATCTGCTGGACATCCTCGAAGGCCAGACCGCCAAGCAACAACACCTGGACCTGACGCCGCTGTTGGGCAGCGATCACATCCCGGCAGACAAGCCACAATTCTGCCAGGTGGAGCGCAACCCACCGTTCGACAAAGGCCTGCTGGCCGAGAAGATGGTCGAGATGGCCGCTTCGTCGATCAACGACGCCAGCGGTGGCGAATTCAGCATGGACATTTGCAACTGCGACCGCTCCATCGGCGCACGCATCTCCGGCGAAATCGCGCGCAAGCACGGCAACCAAGGCATGGCCAAGGCGCCGATCACCTTCCGTTTCACGGGCACCGCGGGCCAGAGCTTCGGCGTGTGGAACGCCGGTGGCCTGCACATGTACCTGGAAGGCGACGCCAACGACTACGTGGGCAAGGGCATGACCGGCGGCAAGCTGGTGATCGTTCCGCCTAAAGGCAGCGTCTACAAGACCCAGGACAGTGCCATCATCGGCAACACCTGCTTGTACGGCGCCACCGGCGGCAAACTGTTCGCCGCCGGTACGGCCGGTGAGCGTTTCGCCGTGCGTAACTCCGGTGCCCACACGGTGGTGGAAGGCACTGGTGATCACTGCTGCGAGTACATGACCGGGGGCTTTGTCGCGGTACTGGGCAAGACCGGTTACAACTTCGGTTCGGGCATGACCGGCGGTTTCGCCTACGTGCTGGACCAGGACAACACCTTCGTCGACCGGGTCAACCACGAGTTGGTCGAGATCCAGCGGATCAGCGGCGAAGCGATGGAGTCCCACCGTAACCACTTGCAGCACGTGCTGGACGAGTACGTCGAGGAAACCGGCAGCGAATGGGGTCGTAACCTCGCCGAGAACCTTGATGATTACCTGCGTCGTTTCTGGCTGGTCAAGCCCAAGGCTGCCAACCTGAAATCGTTGCTTTCCAGCATCCGTGCCAACCCGCAGTGATATGCGCCTGAAGAGTTTGATGAGGTTTTAACATGGCTGAACGTCTGAATAACGACTTCCAGTTCATCGATGTCGGGCGCAAAGATCCGAAGAAGAAACTGTTGCGTCAACGCAAGAAAGAGTTCGTGGAGATCTACGAACCCTTCAAACCCCAGCACTCGGCCGACCAGGCCCACCGCTGCCTGGGGTGCGGTAACCCGTATTGCGAATGGAAGTGCCCGGTGCACAACTTCATTCCCAACTGGCTGAAACTGGTGGCCGAGGGCAACATCCTCGCCGCCGCCGAGCTGTCGCACCAGACCAACACCCTGCCGGAAGTCTGCGGCCGGGTGTGCCCGCAGGACCGTCTGTGCGAGGGTGCCTGCACCCTCAACGACGGTTTCGGCGCGGTGACCATCGGTTCGGTGGAGAAGTACATCACCGACACCGCCTTCGCCATGGGCTGGCGCCCGGACATGTCCAAGGTCAAGCCGAACGGCAAGCGCGTCGCGATCATCGGCGCGGGCCCGGCGGGCCTGGGCTGTGCCGACGTGCTGGTGCGTGGCGGCGTGACCCCGGTGGTGTTCGACAAGAACCCGGAAATCGGCGGCCTGCTGACCTTCGGTATCCCCGAGTTCAAGCTGGAAAAAACCGTCCTGAGCCACCGACGTGAAGTGTTCACCGGCATGGGCATCGAGTTCCGCCTGAACACCGAAGTCGGCAAAGACGTGACCATGGAGCAACTGCTCGCCGAATACGATGCCGTATTCATGGGCATGGGCACCTACACCTACATGAAAGGCGGCTTTGCCGGTGAAGACCTGCCGGGCGTGCACGACGCGCTCGACTTCCTGATCGCCAACGTCAACCGCAACCTGGGCTTTGAAAAGTCGCCGGAAGACTTCGTCGACATGAAAGGCAAGAAGGTCGTGGTGCTGGGCGGTGGCGACACCGCGATGGACTGCAACCGCACCTCGATCCGCCAGGGCGCCAAGTCGGTGACCTGTGCGTATCGTCGTGACGAAGCGAACATGCCGGGCTCGCGCAAAGAGGTGAAGAACGCCAAGGAAGAAGGCGTGAAATTCCTCTACAACCGCCAGCCGATCGCGATTGTCGGTGAAGACCGCGTCGAAGGCGTGAAGGTGGTCGAGACCCGTCTCGGCGAACCGGACGCCCGTGGCCGTCGCAGCCCCGAGCCGATCCCGGGTTCCGAAGAGATCATCCCGGCCGACGCCGTGGTCATCGCTTTCGGCTTCCGCCCAAGCCCGGCGCCGTGGTTCGAGCAGTTCCAGATCCAGACCGACAGCCAGGGCCGCGTCGTCGCCCCGGAGCAAGGCCAGTACAAGCACCAGACCAGCAACCCGAAAATCTTCGCCGGTGGCGACATGGTGCGCGGCTCTGACTTGGTAGTAACGGCGATCTTCGAAGGCCGCAATGCCGCCGAAGGGATCCTGGATTACCTGCAGGTCTAACCCCGATCCCTAGTTGAAATGGGATCCAAGTGTGGGAGGGGGCTTGCCCCCGATAGCGGTGTGTCAGTCTCAGTATCTGTAACTGAGCCACCGCAATCGGGGGCAAGCCCCCTCCCACATTTGATTTGCGCAGGTTCAAGATATTGTCGTAAATCAACCCGATAGACAAAAGGCGCGGCTCATCCCGTGCCTTTTGCGTCGCGCTCTGAGAAAATGCCCGCACTTTTTTTGCGGATGCCGACATGACTGCCCTCAAGAACGACCGTTTCCTTCGTGCCCTGCTCAAGCAGCCCGTAGACGTCACCCC